>OCLG01000019.1_pt1 | contig 176298 bp, 126 predicted proteins | sample 1548111 | NCBI WGS metagenome assembly OCLG01 (sample SAMN05301508, study PRJEB22388) | human oral metagenome | isolation source: Infant 2 DOL 28 oral | host: Homo sapiens | place: USA: Pittsburgh, Magee-Womens Hospital of UPMC | collected 2013/2014 | reverse complement strand
TCGAAATTATCTTGCTGTGCAGGCTAAGGGAACTTTTTTACAACTCCCTATTCAACGGTGTCGAAAGTAAATATAGTGCCGAAAATAAATAGTGCTAAGGCAGTCTGAGAGAAACCGCTCGGTAACGCAGGACGCGTTGAGGGCGGGGCTTTCTCAGGCTGCCGTGCTATTCGCAGGTATTTTTACAGGTATTTTAGAGATACCCCAGCCGTACGCTATTCGAAATAATTTTCTAAAAATATAGCTCTTTAGAAAATCTTCGAGAACATATTCGGTATGATAGGTGTAGATACACCATCTCAACATCCCGATCTCAACACCCGATGGGAGAGAGTCGTTATGGCAGAACACGAAAGCCACGCACCGCAGGAAGCAACCGCACAGGTAGTTGCCGCAGGTGCGCGTCATAGTTCCGAATACCACAGTTTCGAACGTCATGGTTTCGAAGACTCGGTGGAACAACGTCACCGTAAGATTCTCGTCTTCGCCCATGTGGGGCGCAAAGAAGCACGAGATGCCGCCCGACAGGCATGCACCCAGCTCTACGAAGAGGGACTCGCACCCGTCATGACTCGCTCCGATCTGGAAACCCTGAGCGAAAACTGGGACGAGCCCGTCCCCGTGCAGGTCGTCCATGAATCCGTGGCGCTCATCGATATTGAACTCGGTGTGGTGCTCGGCGGTGACGGTTCGATTCTTCGTGCCGCAGAAATGGTGCGCCGAACCAGTGTTCCGCTCATCGGTGTGAACCTGGGGCACGTCGGCTTCCTCGCCGAATCCGAAGAGAGCGACCTGACCGAAACCGTTCGCTGCATCGTCAACAACGAATACACCGTTGAAGAACGCATGGCAATCGACGTGGAAGTCTGGAATGACGGCAAACGCGTGCACAGCGACTGGGCGCTGAACGAAGCCAGCGTCGAAAAGGGCAACCGCGAAAAAATGATTGAAGTCATTATCGAGGTGGACTGCCGCCCGCTCAGCAGCTTCGGCTGCGATGGCGTGGTCATGGGAACCCCCACCGGTTCGACTGCCTACGCTTTCTCCGGTGGCGGCCCGGTCGTCTGGCCCGAAGTTGAAGCAATTCTCATGGTGCCGCTCTCGGCTCACGCGCTCTTCGCGCGCCCGCTGGTGGCGGCGCCGACCTCCACCCTGGCGGTAGAAATGATGCCCGGAAACGGCGCCTCCGGCGTGCTCTGGTGCGATGGCCGCCGAACCGTGGAGCTGGACCCCGGCTCCCGTATTGAGGTGCGACGCTCCGAGAAGTCGGTGCTGCTCGCCCGTATCCATCCGGCTCCCTTCTCTGAGCGACTGGTGCGTAAATTTGAGCTTCCGATCCGTGGCTGGCGCGGCCCGCAGGATACCGAGAAGCACTAAAGAAAAGGAATGAACGTTCGTGATTGAGGAAATCCATATTCGAGACCTCGGCATCATCACCGATGCGAGGCTCCCCCTCGAACCCGGATTCTCCGTGCTGACCGGCGAAACCGGCGCAGGTAAAACCATGGTCGTCACTGCCCTCGGCATGCTCCTGGGCGCCCGATCCGACGCATCCAGCGTGCGCAACGGCGCCAAGAGCGCCCTCGCCGAAGCAGTCATTCGCCTGCCCCACGGGCACCGCGCCCTTGAGCTTGCTGAAGAAGCCGGCGGCACCGCCGAAGACATCGACGAACAGACCTCCGAGCTGCTTCTGGCACGCACCGTCAACGCCTCGGGACGCTCCCGCGCGCATGTTGGAGGTTGCTCCGCGCCCATCGGAACCCTGTCTCAGATTGGTCAGACTCTTGTTGCAGTCCACGGCCAGTCCGATCAGTTGCGCCTCAAATCAGCGGCAGAGCAGCGCCAGTCCCTCGACCTGTACGCGGGTGAAGAGCTCGCCAACCTGCTTGAGAAGTACCGCGAAAACTACGAACGATACCGCGCCGCCGCAGCAGAGCTCAAGGAAGTACGCGAAAACTCTCGCGCACGCGCCCTCGAAGCGCAGACCCTGCAGGGCGCCCTCGAAGAAATCAGCGCCGTCAACCCGCAGGCCGGGGAAGAAGAAGAGCTCAAAGCCGAAATGGTGAAGCTCATGAACGTTGAAGCACTACGCATTGCCTCGGCGACCGCCTCCGCAGCGCTCAGCGGTAGCGAATACTCTACCGGTGATGAGCAGAGCGTCATGAGCCTGCTCGATGCAAGCCGCTCCGCGCTACAGGCGCAGGCAGACGCTGATGAAGAGCTTGCCTCCCTCGCGGCGCGCGTCAACGAATTGTTGATTCTTGCCACCGATATCTCCTCGGATTTGTCCTCCTACATGGCCTCCCTGGATGTTGAAGGTCCCGAACGTCTGGCACAGGTGCAGACTCGCCGCGCCCAGCTGGCGACCCTCACCCGCAAGTACGGTGCCGATATTGCCGAGGTTCTCGAATGGGCCGAAGAATCCCGTGCACGCCTTGAGACCCTGGTAGACGACCCGCAGCGACAGGAAACCCTGGAAACCGAACTGGTACAGCTACGTAAGGTGCTCGGCGCCCAGGCAGAAGAGCTGACCGCCCGGCGCCGTGCCGCCGCGCAGAAACTGGCGGATGCCGTCAGTGAGGAGCTTACTGCTCTTGCCATGCCGAACGCCTCCCTGGTCGTGGAGGTTGCCGAAGCTGAAAAGTTCTCGGTACACGGCCGAGACACCGTGACCTTCATGCTGGCGCCGCACCGAACCGCCGTGCCGCGCCCGCTCGGTAAGGGCGCCTCCGGCGGCGAGCTCTCCCGCGTGATGCTCGCCCTGGAGGTAGTGCTTGCCGAAGTGGACCCCGTACCCACCTTCATCTTCGACGAGGTGGACTCCGGCGTGGGCGGTAAGGCAGCTATCGAAATCGGTCGCCGCCTCGCCATGCTCGCCCGACACGTGCAGGTTCTGGTGGTCACCCACCTGCCGCAGGTTGCAGCCTTCGCGGACCAGCACATCCTCGTGCTGAAAAACGATGACGCGTCCCTCTCAAAGGTCAAGGTACTTTCCGAAGAGGAACGCGTGGTGGAACTGGCGCGAATGCTCTCCGGGCACGATCAATCAGAATCGGCGCGAGAGCATGCCCGAGAGCTACTGGCAGCCGGTCGAGAAGTGCCGCAGGGGCGCTGAAACTGACGGCAAGCCGGCGGCAAACCGGCAGAGAAAAGTATGAGGAAAGTGCTGGCAAAAGCGCCGAAAGGTGGCATCTTTCGCACCAAAGACCATCAAAGGGGCTGAAGTGTGCGAGCGTGCCTCAGAAAGTTGCCAGTACAGCCCGCGCCGGTGACCAATAGCGGTGCATGGATCCCAGAGGATGTGAGATACTCTGTGAATGCTCCTAGACCTGCTTCTACACGGCGCGGCGGGAATAATAAATCCCCAGCTCCGTTTACAGTGGTGATAAGGACAAATAGGGGAGGGAAAGCCGCCTGAGAGAATCCTCTCGCGGCAAAACCCTCTGCTTGGATAGCAGACAAGAAAATGGTAGGCTTGAATTCCGTGGTGAATGAAAAAAATAACGCTCTGAACGCGTCCTCTAACGACAAGGTAACCCGCCAGATTTTCGTGACCGGCGGCGTTGCATCTTCTCTCGGTAAGGGCCTGTCGGCCTCTTCCCTCGGTCAGCTTCTTCGCGCACGTGGCCTCTCTGTGACCATGCAGAAGTTCGACCCCTACCTGAACGTCGACCCCGGTACGATGAACCCCTTCCAGCACGGTGAAGTCTTTGTCACCGACGACGGTGCTGAAACCGACCTCGACATCGGACACTACGAGCGCTTCCTGGACGAAAACCTCGACCAGTCCGCTAACGTGACCACCGGCCAGGTCTACTCCTCCGTTATCGCAAAGGAACGCCGCGGCGAATACCTCGGCGACACCGTCCAGGTCATCCCTCACATTACCGACGAAATCAAGGCCCGCATGCGTCACGCAGCGGAAATTGACAACGCACCCGACATCATCATCACCGAAATCGGTGGTACCGTCGGCGATATCGAGTCCCTGCCCTTCATGGAAGCAGCACGCCAGGTACGCCGCGATGTTGGTCGCAAAAACGTCTTCTTCCTGCACGTTTCCCTGGTGCCCTTCATCGGCCCCTCCGGCGAGCTCAAGACCAAGCCGACCCAGCACTCCGTCGCAGCACTGCGCGGCCTGGGCATCCAGCCTGACGGCCTGATTCTGCGCTGTGAGCGTGAGGTCCCCGCATCGCACCGCTCCAAGATCGGTAACGCATGCGACGTGGACACCGACGCAGTCATCTCCTGCGCCGACGCACCCAGCATCTACGACATTCCCAAGACCCTGCACAGCCAGAAGCTCGACGACTACATCCTCGACTACTTCGGCATTGAGGCTCCCGCACCGGACTTCACCCAGTGGGACCGCCTGCTCGACGCAGTGCACCGCCCCGCAGCAGAGGTCAACGTTGGCCTGGTCGGTAAGTACATCGACCTGCCCGACGCATACCTGTCCGTCTCCGAGGCTCTGCGCGCCGGCGGCTTCGCAAACAACGTGAAGGTCAACATCAAGTGGGTTGCAGCGGACCTGTGCGCAACCGACGAAGATGCAGACCACCAGCTGCGCAACATGGACGCAATCCTCGTGCCCGGCGGCTTCGGCATCCGCGGCCTGGACGGCAAGATCGGCGCCCTCAAGTACGCACGCGAGCACAAGATCCCGACCCTGGGCATCTGCCTCGGCCTGCAGTCCATGGTCATCGAGTACGCACGCAACGTACTGGGTCTGACCGAAGCATCCTCCACCGAATTCGATCCGGAAACCTCCGTACCGGTCATCGCAACCATCGAAGAGCAGAAGCAGTTCGTCGAAGGTGCAGGCGACCTGGGCGGCACCATGCGTCTGGGCCTGTACAAGGCAAACCTGGTTCCCGGCTCTCAGGTAGCTAAGGCGTACGGTGCAACCGAGGTTGCAGAGCGTCACCGCCACCGCTACGAGGTGAACAACGAGTACCGCGAGCAGCTTGAAGAAGCAGGCCTGCGTATCTCCGGTACCTCCCCGGACTCCTCGCTGGTCGAGTACGTGGAACTGCCCGCAGAGGCACACCCCTACTACGTGGCAACTCAGGCGCACCCCGAGTACCGCTCGCGTCCGACCCGCCCGCACCCGCTCTTCTCCGGCCTGATTAAGGCTGCTCTGGAGCGCCGCGGCGCCTAACATCCGTGGTACCTAACATCTAGGTACAAACGTTCAGCATCCCGCTCACCCCGCACAGGGGTCAGCGGGATGCTTTCGTTTAAACCCGAACGTGCTTTAAACCGTGCCCGCACCTGACGCGCCAAACGTAGCGGGACTAAGAAGCCGCCTACAATGAAAGAATGAGCAACAACCAGCAGATTATTGATGCACCCTCCGAACGCACCATCCGCACCCGCACCGTGAAGTACAGCGGCTACGTGATCGAAACGACCGTTGAAGAGTACGAACTCAACAAAAACACCGTGCTGACCCGCGACGTCGTGGAAATGCCCGGCGCCGTCGCTGTGGCGGTCCTCAACGACAACAACGAACTGCTGATGCTTAACCAGTACCGCCACCCGGTGCGCATGAACCTCTGGGAAGTACCCGCCGGACTGCTCGACATCGACGGTGAAGACCCCCTGGTCGCCGCGCAGCGCGAACTCGCCGAAGAGGCAGACCTGCAGGCAGACACCTGGAACGCTCTGACCGACTACTTCAGCAGCCCCGGCGCAACCAGCGAAGCAGGCCGCGTCTACCTGGCGCGTAATCTCTCGGAACTGCCCGCTGAAGAACGTAGCGAACGCACCGAAGAAGAAGCCGAAATGACCTACCGCTGGGTGCCCCTCGCAGAGGCAGTGCAGCTGGTGCTGGGCGGAAAGGTTCATAACGCGCTCGCTATCCAGGCGGTACTCGCCACCTACGCGGCTGCGCAGAACAACTTTGAAGGCCTGCGCCCCGCCGAGGGTGGCTGGGAGTTCCACCCCTACATGGGACAGCGCCGCGAAAAGCCGGAGAACTTCCGCAACCACTAAGAACGGAACAGGGGGGCGGGGGAGTAGCCTCGCCTACGGCAAGCCCAAATATCAAGAGGCCCAAACATCAACAGAACCGACAGAGGAGATAGCGTGAAGCAGGCTAAAAGCACGGTGAGCAAGGCGCCCCGCGGCGCGGGTCTGCTCGGCGTAACCTCTTCTGCCGGTTCCTCCGTGCTGGGTTCTTCTGCTCTGGATTCTTCTAGCCTGGGTGCTTCCCACCAGGAGGCACAGACCCCGCTCCAGAAAGCCGTTGACCAGTACCTCATCCACCTGCGCGTGGAACGAGGAAGCAGCGAACACACCATTGCCTCCTACGCGCGCGATTTGCGACGATACAGCACCTACATGGCGACCCTCGGCGTCATCGACCCCGAACGCATCACCACCGCGCAGGTGCGCTCCTTCATGCGGGAACTCGCCGCCCCCACCGTGCCCCTTGCCGGATTTGAAGCGGGGGAGAAGAACAACCAGAACGCGCAGGAATCTCAGGAAGCGCAGGAAGAAGCCGCAGAATCGCTGGCACTGATGATCGCCTCCGAATCGGGGCGAGGGACTGGAAACGGGCGCGCTGGAAAAGGTCATGCCGGGCAGCCGGAGAAAGCTGGGGCACCAGAAAAAGAAACGCCAACCGCTGAAGGGGCACCGAACCTGCCCCTGCCGCTGGGCCCGAACTCCATCGCCCGCACCATGGCGGCAGTCCGCGGAGCACACGCCTTCTGGGTCTCCGCGCTCATCGTGCCCACCGACCCGGCGGCACCGGTCACCCCGCCAAAGAACGTTAAACGCCTACCCAAAGCAGTCAGCGTAGAAGACATCCAGCGGCTACTCGCCGTACCCGACCGCGAAACCGCCACCGGGCTACGCAATCGAGCCATCCTCGAATTCCTCTACGCCACCGGCGCGCGCGTGAGCGAAATGCTCAACGCCGATATTGACGACGTGCACTTCGAAGGAACCCTCACCGATGAAGACGGCAACCAGATTACTTTGCCCGGCTACGTTCGACTCTTCGGTAAGGGAAACAAAGAACGGCTCGTACCCATCGGAAGCTACGCCCAAAAAGCAATCCAAGACTACCTGGTGCGTGCCCGCCCCTCCCTCGTAGCGCACGGTAAAGGCACCGCCGCGCTCTTCGTCAACGGACGAGGCAGCAGACTCGGACGCCAAGGCGCCTGGCTCATCCTCAAAGAAGCCGCCGAAGCCGCCGGGCTCAGCTCTGACTTCTCGCCGCACTCCATGCGCCATAGCTTCGCAACGCACCTGCTGCAGGGCGGTGCCGATATTCGCGTGGTGCAAGAACTGCTCGGGCACGCCTCCATCGCCACCACTCAGGTGTACACCAAGGTCACGCCCGAGGGGCTCATGGAGGTGTACCGCATGGCGCATCCGCGTGCCCACGAACGGGGATAAAACCCCGTCAATCCGCGGAACAGCCGCTCTTGAGGTAACCTTATAGACAACGCTTAAACTTTAAAACTTCGAATTCATTGATGAAGGTGAACCATTGACTGAAGCTCAGGCTCAAGAACTCGGCCCCACCGGTCGACCCCTGCGCGTATACCCCGACCCGGCTCCGCTGAGCAGCCACGGTCCCGCCCGCATTATCTCTATGGTGAATCAGAAGGGCGGCGTGGGTAAGACCACCTCCACCATTAACCTGGGCGCGGCGCTGGCAGAATGCGGCCGTAAGGTGCTGCTGGTCGACTTCGACCCGCAGGGTGCTCTCTCCGCCGGTTTCGGTGCGAACCCGCACGAACTGGACCTGACCGTCTACAACGTCATGATGGACCGCAAGGTCGACATCAAGGACGTCATCCTGCCTACCGGCGTGGAGAACATCGACCTGCTGCCCGCCAACATTGACCTCTCCGCAGCTGAAGTCCAGCTGGTCAACGAAGTGGCTCGCGAGCAGGTTCTCGCCTCGGCACTGCGCAAGGTCCGCGACGAATACGACGTCATCCTCATCGACTGCCAGCCCTCCCTGGGCCTGCTGACCGTCAATGCACTGACCGCTTCCGAAGGGGTCATCATTCCGCTGATTTGTGAGTTCTTCGCGCTGCGCGCCGTCGCACTGCTGGTCGACTCCATCGAGAAGGTTCAGGACCGCCTGAACCCCGACCTCGAAATCTCCGGCGTACTTGCCACCATGTTCGATGCGCGCACCATCCACTCCAAGGAAGTTCTGGCGCGCATCGTGGACGCATTCGGCGACAAGGTTTTCGACACCGTCATCAAGCGCACCGTGAAGTTCCCGGACGCGTCGGTGTCCGCTGAGCCGATTCTCAGCTACGCCTCCAGCCACCCCGGCGCGGAAGCATACCGCCAGGTGGCACGCGAACTGATCTACAAGGGCGGCGCACGCTAAAGCCCCACATCTATACGCCCTCTGCTGAGGTGACTCTCACCCTTGAGTCACACCGGCAGAGGGCGTATAATTGTGTGGATTCTAAAGACCCCTGCACACTGCTTACGCCGAAAAAATAGGCGAAGCAGAAGCCGCATCTGAGACGGCACCAACAAAGCCGGGGAGAATAAACCTAAGGAGAATAGGTCGTTTATGACCACGAACGTCGCTGCCGTGAGGGTACCGACACCGAACGCAGACACCGCCGCGAACGCCCGGACTGAGGGCCGCGGCCTGCAGAACCCGGAACGCGGTTTCACCCTCACCCTCAGTAATTTTGAGGGTCCCTTTGATCTTCTACTGACCCTGATTTCGCGCCGTAAACTCGACATTACCGAGGTGGCGCTCGCAGAGGTCACCGACGAGTTCCTCGCATACCTGCACGCCCTCTACGCTGAAGGCACCGAACGTGCACTCGACGAAGCCAGCGAATTTCTGGTCACCGCCGCAACCCTGCTGGAACTCAAAACCGCACGCCTGCTCCCGCAGCATCGTGAACCCCTCGAAGAGGACGTTGCACTGCTGGAGGCACGCGACCTGCTTTTCGCCCGTCTGCTACAATACCGCGCTTACCGTGAAGTTGCCGATATTTTTGCTGAACGCTGGGCGCAAGAAGCACAACGTTTTCCTCGTGCGGTAGCCCTCGAAGAACGATTCGCCCAGGCACTTCCCGAGCTGGTTTTCACCGGAGGCGCCGAAGAGTTCGCCCGCATCGCCGCAGCAGCGCTGAGCCGAACCCCCAAAGAGCCCGAACCGGAACCCGAAGAAATCGTTGAAGAACTCAACGAGCACCTGCACGTTCCGCTAACCACCATCGCGGCTGAAGAACACTACATTTTGCACAGCCTGCTCGATACCGCGGCGCGGGAACTGAGCTTCGCCGAACTGGTTCAAGGATCCGGCGAACTAGAAATCGCGGTGGTTCGTTTTCTCGCCCTGCTCGAGCTCTACAAAGAAGGCGCCCTGCACGTGGAACAGGACACACCGCTCGGAGCCATTCGGGTACATGCGAGCGCGAGCGCTGCACAGTTCGTGATTCGCGAAGCAACAGACACTCAGGATGCGCATGAAATCGGTGAAGCGTCTGAATCACCCGAAGTGAACGAATCTGAAGCTAACACGGAACCGGTAGAGGAGGATTATGAGTATTCACGGCTCACGCTTTGACCGTGAATTCACCCCTGATGACCTTGCCATCGTGAACATGGGCTACTGGGATCCGAACGCGGATGAGGATTCGGAACAGGCTGACTCGGCGCCGGTAGAGGTAGCAGAGACGGTAGAGACTGAGAGCTCAAAGCCTGCTGAGGCGGACGCTGAGCCTGCTGATTACGAGGTAGCAGCAGCCCCTCTGGGCACTGAGGTTGCCGAAAAAGCTGAGGACGCTGAAACGGTAGAGGACTCCGATAATTCCGAAATCCCTGAGGAATCGCAGGAAACTGCGCCCCGCGAGTCGAAGAAACCGGAAGCGAAATCGGTAGCGAAATCGGCAAAGATTCCGGCGGGAGGCCCCTCCACCGCACCCAGTGTGGCGGTCGATGCCGAAGCCGAATTTTCCAAGGTCGAGGCAATCCCCGGTGGCGTCAAAAGCGCCATCGAGGCGATCCTCGCCGTTGCCGAAGCGCCCGTGAGCGTGCGTGAACTCTCCGCCGCTCTCATCGTCAGCGAACGCGCTGTTGAGCACGCGCTCGACCAGTTGTACCGCGAGTACAACGGCGAAGAAAGCGGCTACGGAGAAGACGAAAACCGGGTGGCGCCCGAACCGCGCGGATTCCAGCTGCGGAACATCGCAGGAGGCTGGAAGCTCTACGCCCGCGACGACTTCGCCCCCTGGGTGGCACGCTTCGTGACCCGCTCCAAGAGCGCGACGCTGAGCAAGCCCGCCTACGAGACGCTCGCCGTGATTGCCTACCAGCAGCCGGTGACCAGGGCGAGGGTAGCCTCCATTCGAGGCGTAAACGCGGACGCGGCAATCCGTCAGCTACTGCAACGGCAGCTGATTCGTGAGGCTGGTCGTGAATCCGGAAGCGGCGCGACCCTCTACGAAACCACGGAGCTGCTACTGGTGAAGCTCGGGTTGAACTCCCTGGAGGAGCTGCCGGCGCTTGCGCCCTTCCTGCCCGACGACACGGAGGCGGCGGTCCTCGCCGAAGGTAACGACTAGCCCGCCAGCTACAGCCGTTTCGGCAATAACGAAACGTCCAACGGTTCTGCTGAAAACCTGCGGCAGAACTACCCGGATAAGCGCCCTTGGCGCTGACATAAACACCGCATATTCGGTGCCGGGCACAAAGACTAACAAGAACTACAACGACAGAAAAGAGAAGAACACCATGGCATATGGAAACTCCTCCCGCGGCGGCCGCTCTGCATCCGGTCGCCCCCAGAACTCCCGCGGTGGCCGTCCCGGCGCTGCTCGTCCCGGTCAGGGCGGTAAGCCCGGCGCTAAGGGCGCATCCGCACGCGGCGGTCGTCCCGGCGCACCGAAGAGTGGCGCAGGCAAGGGCGGCGCAAAGGGCTTCGGCGAGAAGAAATTCGGTGACAAGAAGTTTGGCGAGAAGAAGTTCGGCGCAGGCCGCGCAGGTTCCGGCCGAGGCCGCGGTACCGAACTGCCCAAGCGCGAACGCCGCGCACCGGGCCGCCCCTACCGCTCCGGCGAAGCCTTCGCAAACGAGCGCGGCGAATACCGCGTCAGCAACTACGCTGGCCCGCACCGCCCCCGCCGCCCCCGCAACGCCCCGGTAGACCACTACGAGTTCTACGACCACGACGGCGTACGCCTGCAGAAGCTGCTTGCCCAGGCCGGTGTGGCATCCCGCCGCGTCTGCGAAGAAATGATTACCGAAGGCCGCGTCACCGTCAACGGTGAAGTCGTGACCGAGCTGGGCGTGCGCGTGGACCCCTCCAAGGTCACCGTGCAAGTGGACGGCATGACCGTTCAGACCAACGACAAGCTCGTCTACATGGCATTCAACAAGCCCGCCGGCGTGGTCTCCACCATGGAAGACCCCGAAGGTCGCCCCTGCATCTCCGACTTCCTGCGTTCCTCCATGAGCGAGCGCGTATTCCACGTGGGCCGCCTGGACGTCGAAACCGAGGGTCTGCTGCTGCTGACCAACGACGGTGAACTGGCGAACCGCCTCACCCACCCCTCTTACGAGGTGCCCAAGACCTACCTGGTGCAGGTTCCCGGCCCCATGGAGCCCGGCGTCGGCGCAGCCATGAAGAAGGGTATTCGCCTGGAAGACGGCGTGACCCGCGTTGACGAGTTCAAGCTGGTGGACTCCACCCCTGGCCACGTGCTCGTTGAGGTGACCATCCACTCCGGTAAGAACCGCATTGTGCGCCGCCTCTTCGACGCGGTCGGCTACCCGGTCGAGCGCCTGGTCCGTGTCGAGATGGGCCCGATTCGTATTGGTTCGCAGAAGCAGGGCACCGTCCGTAACCTCTCCAAGGTCGAGATCGGTCACCTGCTCGCTTCGGTGGACATGTAATAACGCTAAGGAGTTGTCATGAGCTCGCCCGCTGAGCTTTCCGCATCTGAGCTGCCCATGGACTCAACGCTAACCGGGCCGGTGCTCATTATCGGCTCGGGTCTGCTGGGTGCCTCCATTGGTTTGGGGTTGCGTGCGGCAGGATGCGAGGACGTGTACGTCCAAGATATTTCACCCACCGCCGAGGCAGTGGCGCAGGATATTGGTGCCGGTACAAGCATCTCCACCCTGTCGGAGGAGGAACGCGCCGCCCTCGCCCCGCAGCTGGTGGTGGTGGCTGCGCCTCCGGATAGTGCCGGTGCCGTGTGCGCTCGCGCGTTGAACACCTACGCGCCTCGACCGGAGGCAGGCTACCCCGGCGCCGTGGTGACGGATGTTGCCTCGGTGAAGGTGCAACCGCTGGCTGATGTGCTTGCCTCGGGTGCGGATGCGTCCCGTTACGTGGGTTCGCATCCGATGGCTGGGCGTGAGAAGTCGGGCCCGGTGGCTGCTCGCGGTGAGCTGTTCCAGGCGCGTCCGTGGATTATCTGCGAGCACGATTCGGTTCGCCCCGAGTGTGTGCGTCTGGTGCGTTCTGTGGCGGTGGAACTGGGCGCGATTGTGACTTCTCTGAGCGTTGAGGAGCACGATCAGACGGTTGCTCTGATCTCTCACGTGCCGCAGGCGATGAGTTCACTGTTGGCTTCGCGTCTGCAGGACACTCCGCTGTATGCGCTGTCTTTGGCGGGTCAGGGTTTGCGCGATACGGTGCGTATTGCGGCTTCGGACCCGACGCTGTGGGTGCAGATTTTTGCGGCGAACGCTGACCCGATTGTGAAGACCCTCTACGGGGTGCGTGATGACCTGAACCGCCTCATCGCAACGCTGGAGAACCCGACGGCATCCGGCGCTCGCCTGGATTTGGCGCAGCTGATGAGCGAAGGCAACGCGGGCGTGAGCCGTATTCCGGGTAAGCACGGTACAGCCCCCGCCGCGTTCGCAAAGATGACGGTGCTGGTGGACGACACCCCCGGCACGCTGGCTCGTTTGCTTGCCGAGATTGGTGAGCTGGGCGCGAACCTTGAGGATTTGCGTCTGGAGCACTCGACGGGCGCCCCGGTGGGTATGGCTGAAATCTCGGTCAATCCGTCCATTCATGAGGCGCTGGTCCGCGATTTGTCGGCTCGCGGTTGGCGTGTTGTGAAGTAGAGTTAAAGCTGTATTTTCCGGCATAAAGTTTGAGACGAATTTTAAGGAGTGCTGATGCACGAGAACCCTAAACTGACGATTGCTATTGACGGTCCCTCCGGTTCCGGTAAGTCGTCTGTGTCTAAGGAAGTTGCACGCCACTTTGGTCTGGCGTACCTGGACACCGGTGCAATGTACCGTGCCGCAACCTACCGTGTGCTGGAACTTGGCATTGACCTGAACGACGCTGAAGCGATCGCGAAGGCTGTCGAGGAGATGCCCCTGGTGTTCGGTACGAACATTAAGGAAGAAGAGATTCTGATGGGCTCGACCGATATCCGTGAGGAGATTCGTAGCGAGCGCATTTCTTCGGCTGTTTCTGCTGTGGCTTCGGTTCCGGCGGTTCGTGAGCACCTGATCGGTCTGCAGCGTTGGATGATTGACCACGCTATTAACGGCATGGTCGCTGAGGGCCGCGACATCACCACCGTGGTCGCTCCCGACGCTGATGCGCGCATCCTGCTGACTGCTTCTGAAGAGGTGCGCATGGCGCGCCGCGGCCTGGAGAACGCGGAGAAGTCCGGCGCTTCGGGTGACTTGAGCAAGCAGATCGCTGAGCGTGATGCGAAGGATTCGAAGGTCAATAACTTTATGAAAGCTGCCGAGGGCGTGACCCTGGTGGACAGCTCGGATCTTGATTTTAATGCGACGGTCTCTGCAGTGATTAACGCTGTGAATGACCAGTTGAAGGCGAAGCGCGCGGGCTAGGCCCCGCCGAAACGCTGGGGGAGTGGTGCATCCGCTCCCGATAAGACGTTGAGCCGCGCTCGCGTGCTGACCCTCGGGTTGGGCGTGGGGCGGGTAGAGAAAGGAATGCGCATGGCTGAGGACGCTATCCGCGACGATTACGAAGATAAGTACCTGGGCGGTGGCGAGGACGACGTTATCGAGCGCCTCGCTGAGATTGATGATGAGACCGCTGATCAGCGTGCTCAGGCTCTTCTTGAGGGTCTTGAGGACTACGACCTGGATGAAGAGGACCGCGCCCTGCTGGGTGCTTGGGGCTTCGACATTGAGGATGAGGAAGAGCAGCTCGCTGATCCGGTAGTGGCGATTGTTGGCCGCCCGAACGTGGGTAAGTCGACCATCATTAACCGTATTCTGGGCCGCCGTGAAGCGGTGGTTGAGGATAAGCCGGGTGTGACTCGTGACCGCGTGTCCTATAAGGCTGAGTGGCTGGGTAAGAGCTTCACCCTGGTTGATACCGGTGGTTGGGAGTCTGACGCTCGCGGTATTGATGCTCAGGTTGCTGAGCAGGCTGAGATTGCTGTGGAGCAGGCCGATGTTGTGGTCCTGGTGGTGGATGCCCGCGTGGGTGTGACCGCTTCGGACGAGCAGATCGTGCGTATGCTACGCCGCGTGAAGAAGCCGATCATTCTGATTGCTAACAAGATTGACGACGCTCACCTGGAGCCGGAGATTTATAACCTCTGGTCGCTGGGTATGGGTCAGCCGTTCCCGGTGTCGGGTCTGCACGGTCGTGGCCTGGCGGATGCTCTGGACGAGATCCTTGAGGTCATGCCGGAGCACTCGCAGTTTGCTCAGCCGGAGGCGCTGGGTGGCCCGCGTCGTGTGGCTCTGGTGGGTCGCCCGAACGTGGGTAAGTCGTCGCTGCTGAATAAGCTGGCTGGTTCTGAGCGTGCCGTGGTGAATGACCTGGCTGGTACGACTCGTGACCCGATTGACGAGATTATTGAGCTGGGCGGCTACCCTTGGCGTTTTGTGGATACCGCGGGTATTCGCCGTCGCCAGCACATGGCTAAGGGTGCGGAGTTCTACTCTTCGCTGCGTACTCAGACTGCTCTGGAGCGCTCTGAGGTTGCCGTGGTGCTGTTGGATGTTTCCGAGCCGATCTCTGAGCAGGATGTGCGTATCGTGCAGACCGTGATTGATTCGGGTCGTGCGATGGTCCTGGCATTCAATAAGTGGGATACCCTCGATGAGGACCGCCGCTACATGCTTGAGCGCGAGATTGAGCGCGACCTGGCGCACGTGCAGTGGGCTCCTCGCGTGAACATTTCGGCGAAGACCGGCTGGCACAAGGACAAGCTGGTGCCCGCCCTGGAGCACTCGCTGGAGTCGTGGGATTCGCGTATTCCGACCGGTCGCCTGAACGCGTTCCTGGGCGAGATTGTTGCCGCGCATCCGCACCCGCTGCGTGGTGGTAAGCAGCCGCGTATTCTCTTCGGTACTCAGGTGTCTTCGCGTCCGCCGAAGTTCGTGCTGTTTACTACCGGTTTCTTGGATCCGGGTTACCGTCGCTTCATTATGCGTCGTCTGCGTGAGACTTTTGATTTCACGGGTACTCCGATTGAGATTTCGATGCGTGTGCGTGAGCGCCGCTCCCTGGGTGAGCGTCAGAGCGCGAAGGCTAAGAAGGGTAAGGGCGGCCGCCGCTAGTAGCGGGGGTGTCTGCCTGATGCCGTGTTGCTGGGCTGGCTCCCTTGCTAGGCTTGTGCTAGGCTTGGCTCCCGCGCGCTGGATTCTGTGCGGAAAATCTGCACGAAAAATCCGTGAGGAAAAGATTTTTAAGATTTTTTCTAAAAATAGGGATTCTGGCTTGCGTGGGGGTTGAAAGCCCGGTATAGTTATTCGAGTGTTCAGGGGAAACCTTGAAAACAATATCGTGAATAACGAATCGGGTTGTGGCGCAGCTTGGTAGCGCACTTGACTGGGGGTCAAGGGGTCGCAGGTTCAAATCCTGTCAACCCGACGGATAAAGCTCCGGAAGGTTTTTCCTTCCGGAGCTTTTTGTATGCCGTTTAGGGGCTTGCGGGGGATTGGTGTTGCGGGTCGGAGTTGTGCCGGTTTGATTGTTCCCGAGGTGCTGCGTGCTCTGGCTGGCTCTGGCCGGGCTTTGGTGGGCTCTTGCTCCCTTGTAAACTCGGGGTGGTCTTTAGGTTATTTTGCAAATATGAGCTTGCATCTAAATGTTGGAATATGCCCGATTTTGTGGGTGTTCAGTGGTACATTGGGTACACGAGGAATCGCGTTTTAGCGGTCAGAAATATTAGCTTTGGCACTGAATCTTCCTTGACAAATCAAGGAACATTCAGGTTTCTGTGACTAAAACACGACTTCATACACACTAAATTTCATAGCCGCAAAACCAATACGAACCCAAGTGAAGGCATATGTCCCCAGGGGATAGCCTCGCTAACGCACAGTGCACTGGGAAAACACCACGTAAGCACACTGCACACACCGTCACGCGCGATACTGGGAAGGCTTTGCGGCACACAACGATCCCGCCCCTCGTGGGCTGGAAAGGAACACAGTACATCATGTGGCAGCAAGTCTATGACCCGCTGAACTCGAGTGCACTTTCCGCACTCGTGGCAGCAGTCCCGATTATTTTCTTCCTTCTGGGCCTCACCGTCCTGAAGCTCAGCGGTATTAAATCTGCCGTTATCTCTCTCGTTATTGCACTGGTCATCGGTTGCGCTATTTTCGGTATGCCCGTCACCGCCGGTGCAGGCTCGATTCTCTACGGCTTCCTCTCAGGCATGTGGCCCATTGGCTGGATCGTTCTCATGGCAGTGTGGCTCTACCGCATTTCCGTGCGTTCTGGCGGCTTTGAGATTGTTCGCTCCTCCATCTCCTCCATCTCTACCGACCAGCGCATCCAGATGCTGCTGATCGCGTTCTGCTTCGGCGGCTTCCTCGAAGGTGCTGCAGGCTTCGGTATCCCGATCGCTATCTGTGCTGCGTTGCTCGTGTCCCTGGGCTTCAACCCGCTCAAGGCCGCAATGTTCGCACTGATTGCTAACGTGAGCTCCGGCGCATACGGCGCTATCGGCATCCCCGTGACCACCGCTGCAATCCGCGGTGGCGTGGACTTGCACGCACTGTCCATCGAAATGGTCCTGGTTATCCAGATCATGGCAGCGCTCATCCCCGTACTGCTCGTTGCTATTCAGGATGGCATCCGCGGTATCCGCGAGGTCGGTCTGGTAGCTCTCATGGTTGGCCTGATCTACTCCGGCGGCCAGTCCGTTCTGCTCGCAGCCCTGGGTAACCCCGAGCTGGTCGACATCATCCCGCCGCTGCTGGCACTGGTCGCTCTGGCACTGGTTATGCAGAAGTGGCAGCCCAAGCACATCTTCCGTGAGCCCACCGCTCCCTCCCTGGAAGAAGTTCAGGCTCAGCAGAGCGTCAAGCACACCGGTAGTGAAATCCTCAAGGCATGGAGCCCCTTCGTCTACCTGTCCGTCGTGATTCTGCTCTGGTCCACCGCTCTGAAGCCCGTCTTCGCTGCTAAGGGCGCGCTCGGCTTCACCAACATTACGTTCTCCCTGCCCTGGCTGCACCAGAGCATCTCGCAGGCAGCACCGATTGTTGCAACTCCCAAGCCTATCGACGTGAACTACACCTGGAACATCGTGGGCGCATCCGGTACCGCAATTCTGGTGGCTACCATCATCACCATCCTGACCTCCAAGATTAGCTGGGGCGAGGCTATCGAGGAACTCGGCGCAACCTGGAAGCAGCTGCAGACCCCGATCCTCATGATCTGCCTGGTCATGTCCGTTGCTAACGTCATGAACTACGCGGGTATGATTACCTCCATCGCACTGGCTGTTGCCGCTGTGGGTGCTATCTTCCCGCTGCTGTCCCCGATCATCGGTTGGATTGGCGTGTTCGTGACCGGCTCCGTGGTGAACAACAACATCCTCTTCGCTGGCCTGCAGGCTACCACCGCACAGCAGATTGGCGTCAGCCCGACCCTGCTGGTTGCATCTAACACCGCCGGTGGTGTGATGGCGAAGATCGTTTCCCCGCAGTCCATCGCAATTGCAGCCGCTGCAGTAAACAGCGCCGGCGAGGAATCCAAGATTACCTCCATGGCGATCAAGTACAGTGCAGCACTGCTGGCTATCACCTGTGTTTGGGTTTACGTCCTGTCTCTGGTCGGCCTCTAAACAGCGCGAGAACCCGATGCGTGTAACCTACCTTCTCTGAAAGGTGAGGTGCCCGCGACACGGTTTAGCAAAAGCCCCCTTCTACGTGAAGTAGGAGGGGGCTTTTACGTTATCTGGGCTTGTTAGGGGGCATGTGGTGGGATGCCTAGCTGATGGCTCGAGGGGGGGTGGTTAGGGGCAAATACCGGGGAGTGTAAATATGCACATAAGTATCGTTTGTGCACACTTAAGGTCACCCTATCCTGAAGTCTAAGGAGAGACCTGTTAGCTTAGACAGATAAAGTCAAGAGCACCTAGTGGGCGAGAAGGAGCCCGCTCACCGCCGCCGCGCTACGGTATATCGCCACGGCAAATCACCAAACGCCCGGCAGCTCAAGACCATCACGCTTCACCGATGGACCCGTCCACGAGACACAGGACGGGCCCATCGGTTTTTATGCGGCCCGAACGCTTCCATACAGCGCAGACGCCGTACCGGAAGAAGCAACCGCAACAAACGCACAGACCGAAAGGAACACCCGCCCCATGTGGCAGCAAACCTACGACCCGCTGAACTCACCGGTGCTCTCCGCACTGGTCGCAGCAGTACCCATCATCCTCTTCCTGCTGGGCCTGACCGTCCTGAAACTCAGTGGCCTCAAGTCAGCACTGCTGACCCTCGGCACCACCCTCATCATCGGCTGCGCCGTCTTCGGCCTGCCCATCACCGCAGGTGCCGGCTCCATCCTCTCCGGCTTCCTCTCGGGCATGTGGCCCATCGGCTGGATTGTGCTGATGGCTGTGTGGCTTTACCGCATCGCCGTGCGCGCCGGTAACTTCGATATCGTGCGCTCCTCCGTCTCCTCCATCTCAAACGACCAGCGCATCCAGGTGCTGCTGATTGCCTTCTGCTTCGGCGGCTTCATCGAAGGCGCGGCAGGCTTCGGCATCCCGATCGCTATCTCCGCGGCACTGCTGGTATCCCTGGGCTTCAACCCCCTCAAGGCATCCATGCTGGCGCTGGTAGCCAACGCCGCATCCGGCGCCTACGGCGCTATCGGTATTCCCGTGACTACCGCAGCTAAGGTTGGTGGCCTCGACACCGCGCACCTGTCCGCAGGTATGGTTCCGGTACTGCAGATCTTCGTCGCCTTCGTGCCGCTGCTGATGGTTGCAATCCAGGACGGTATGCGCGGCATCCGCGAAGTCGGCCTCGTAGCGCTCATGACCGGCGTGATTTTCTCCGGCGGTCAGGCGGCTATCCTGATGCTACTCGGCTCGCCCGAACTGGTCGATATCATCCCGCCGCTGCTCTCCCTGGTAGCACTGGCGCTCGTGATGCAGAAGTGGCAGCCCAAGCACATCTACCGCGAATCCACCGCACCCAGCCTCGAAGAAGCTCAGGCTCAGCAGAGCGTCAAGCACACCGGTGCTGAGATCGTTAAGGCGTGGAGCCCCTTCATCTTCCTCTCCGCAACCATCCTGCTCTGGTCCACCGCACTGAAGCCGATCTTCGCAACCACCGGTCCGCTTGGCGCCGCAACCCTGGCGTTCCCCATCCCCGGCATTCACGAAGCCATCACCACCGGTGCCGGCAAGACCGTGACCGCGATGTTCTCCTGGAACATCCTTGGTGCTTCCGGTACCGCAATTCTGGTGGCAGCACTGATTACCGTGCTGACCTCGAAGATTAGCTGGGGTGAAGCCTTTGAAGAACTCGGCGGCACCTGGAACCAGCTGAAGATGCCGATCCTCATGATCTGCCTGGTCATGTCCGTCGCAAACGTGATGAACTACGCCGGTATGACCACCTCCATCGCTCTGGCGCTCGCGGCAGCTGGCCCGGTCTTCCCGTTGCTGTCCCCGATTATCGGTTGGATTGGCGTGTTCGTGACCGGCTCCGTGACGAACGCTAACGTGCTCTTCGCGGGCCTGCAGTCCACCACCGCAGCCCAGATTGCTGTTGACCCGACCCTGCTCGTCGCCGCAAACACCGCCGGTGGCGTGATGGGTAAGATCGTCTCCCCGCAGTCCATCGCAATCGCTGCGGCGGCAGTAAATAGCGCCGGTGAGGAATCGAAGATTACCTCCATGTCCATTAAGTACAGCGCTATTCTGCTGGGCCTGGTCTGCGTCTGGTCCTTCGCTCTGTCGCTCATGATGGGCTAAAGACCGATACCGGATTCGGCGTAACCCTGCGTAGAAACCCCTCGATGAGAACCCTGCAATTTTCTCTGCAGAAGACGATTCGAGGGGTTTCACGTATATTCAGGAAGTTCCAACAGACCGGGAAGAGGCGTAGAATTACTTCTTGTGCTTGCTCCTGCATCATTCTGCGCATCACCACAGATTGTGCTCCAGAAGAAAGAACGGGCAGGCGCCTCATAGAACACCTACTGCTTAAGGAAAAACAATGCAGGCGCTCGCAACGATTACTACTGTCTTTGCCTTTATTGCTATAGCTATTCATGTCTACATCTGGATTATTGAATCCTTCCTCTGGACCAAGCCCAAGGGCCGCGAAACCTTCGGAATGACCGAAGAATTCGCTGAATCCACCAAGGAGATGGCGGCAAACCAGGGCCTGTACAACCTGATGCTCGCCTGGATCGCCGCAACTGGTCTGCTCGCATTCTGGTTCGGCTCCCCGCAGGTGGGCGTGGCGCTCATGTTCGCAGGTCTGGGCTCCATGGCGGTTGCCGGTGCCTACCTGTTCCTCACCTCTCCGGATAAGCGCAAGCCGGCGCTGATTCAGCTGACCCCGCCGCTGCTGGCGCTGATTTTCCTCTTTGTAACGATCTAATCCTGTGACGATCTAATTCAGAGCGGAACCTCTCAACGTATAGAAGCCGCGTGCTTACTTTAACGAAGTAACACGCGGCTTTTCTGCGCCCTTGCACGCAAGCACGCCAAGCGTGGGGAGCTTAGGGCGAGGGGGCTTAGGTAAAGAGCCCCGAACAGCCGCGCCGATGCGAGTCCACCAGGTGCGCATCCACCATGCCGACCGCGCACATGAGCGCATAGGCAGTCACCGGACCCAAGAACACACCTCCTAGAGCTTTAAAAGATTTGGCAAGAAGCGCGGACTCGGGTGTATCGGTAGGAATATCCTCCAGGGTATGCGGCGCGATAGTCTCGTGCGGCGCGAAGGACCACAGCCACGCCGGTAGCCCGCCCGGTACACGCGTGCCGTCGGATAGGGTGCGCTCGCGCATCCGTTCCAGATCCTCGAAGCTCAGGGTGCGAACCCGACGGCGGCGAGTGTCTGCCGCCTCGCTGCTATCCTCTTTGGCCGGGGTAGAAGAGGGCGCGATAAGGGGAAGATGAATATCCTCCGCGGAGGCGTCACGCGGCGTGGCGGCAAGCTCACGCATCCGAAGGGTCAGCCGTGCGTTGGAGATGACCGCGCGAATCTTCCGCTCGTTACGGATAATGTCTTCGTTCTGGAGGAGTCTCGCAACATCCTGGTCGGTGAACGCAGCCACGCGTTCGGGATCGAAGCCTTCAAAAGCGTGACGAAATGCCTCGCGGCGGGCAAGAATCGTTCGCCAAGAGAGTCCCACCTGAAAAGCCTCGAGGCTCAGGGCTTCGAAGAGTCCCCGCTCATCGGTGACGGGCATGCCCCATTCGGTGTCGTAGTAGTCGCGCAGAAGCTCATCGGTCACCCACGTGGGGTAGTTCGGGGTGTTTTCGAGGGGCTTGGCGGGAATGTTAGGTTGCGAGGTCACGGTTTCTCCTCTCTGAGATTGCTGAGCCGATCCGAGTGTTTCGGAATCATGTTCTACTTAAACAGTAGCCCTAGCGTGAGTAAATCGCAAGTATATTCGATTATATGTCGTGGTGCAGAGCAACGAAACCGAAAATAGGTACGACAGAGGGCAGAGCCCGCATCCGATGCACGCTCCGCCCTCTGACAAGTCTCAATCACCGCCGGGTGACATCGCTAGAAGAGCCGCGCCTCCCGCACCTCTTCCGGCTCCTCCAGATTGAGAAGGAACTGCTTACGTTCAACCCCGCCAGCGTAGCCAGTCAAACTACCATCAGCACCAATAACGCGGTGACACGGAATCATAATAGAAACCTTATTGCGGCCGACCGCCTGACCCACCGCCTGCGCCGGAGCACCGGGACCAACCGCACGCGAAATCTCACCGTAAGTGGTGGTGTACCCGGCAGGAACAGTCTTCAGATGCTCCCATACAATCAGCTGAAAATCGGTGCCCTCAGGATCTAGGGGCAACGTAAAAGAAGTGCGCTTGCGCTCAAAGTACTCGGAGAGCTCTGCCTCAGCACGCGACAGCAGCCGCGCCGCAGCATACTCACCGGTTGGCTCTTCCTCTTCCGCCGTGTTGTGCTCCCGTAGGTAGGTGACGGGATTCTCGATTAGTTCACCGAGCTCATGGGGGAGCGGAAAATGCGCCTGATCCTCGTACCAGATGCCCACAATCGCATCCGCACGGGCGGCAAGGTAGAGCACGCCGACGGGGCTCGAATAGCGAGTGTACCAGCGCGCGAGCGCTTCCGGCGGCTGCGGCGAATCGGTCGCTTTGGTCATGCTCTTCCTCGTTGGCTCGTAGGCGTGTATTGCAGATGGTATTAGAGGTAAATATCCCTTTCAACCATCATAGGGGAGGGGCACCTCCGTACCGTACCCGTAGCGGGTTTTGTCTATAACTGACCGCTATATATGAGATGTATGCACCGCCGTTGAAACATCTCAGGATGCCCGGTCAATTTTGTCTGAGCCCCAAGAGCTGGCATTCTGTGAAGTACACACCGATACACCGCAATTCAATACTCCGGCTTCTCCACCCCGCACCGGGTGGGGGATGACCTGTGTTTCTCGTACCCCAACGTTGGGTTCAACGACGACTGAAATTGCAAGGAGAAACATGGAAGACCTGAAAGACCTCCGCCGGGAACTCAAGGAAAACCCGGAGAGTCGAGAGCTCAATAACCGTTACGCGCAGGCGTGCCTCAACATCGCGAAAGAATACACCGTTATGTCCCAGGGGCATATCTTTATTTGCTCGCCCTCAGATTTTGAAGCCGTACAGTACGTCATGGCCAAAATCCCTGACGCTTCGCTTCTAGACGGCGAAACTCTGGAGGAATACAAACGCCTGGACAGAGCCGTTACCCAAGCTCGTATAAATAGAGGTAGGCCCGGTAGCATGATGGGCATTTACTATGCCCTCATCCTTTTTATAGTGATGCCCATAATGGCGGTACCAATCATTGCGCTGTGGGAACTCAGCGCGGGGAGCACCTCAGACCACACCCGCAACCCGAGCTTCCTCATTTACCTGATTCCGGTCGCTCTCATTACCGCTGCGCTCCTCTGGGTTGGGTGGCTTGTTGAACGAATCCCCGGCTGGAAATATAACGCTCTGATAGTCCAGGAGAATAAAAAGGCAGAACTAGCCAGAGCCGAAGCTGAAGCGCGTCAAAGTACTGACCCGACCGCTGAGAAATAATCTTGAGTGCAGGGCCGGCCTCTGCCCCTGACCATAACGTAAATGTGCCGCCTCACCGGTATTGGTGAGGCGGCACATTTATGCTGTCTAGGGGATAAGAAGCTCGCTACTTAGCGGCTACTCCATCAGCGTTGCCCTCCGTGTGGTGCAGATGCGGCAGGTGAGTCGAATGCAGGTCGTGACCGAGCACATCGTGCGCATCCGGGTCCTCGTTCGGGAGCACGTGCGAGTACTTGGAGTAGTAGCGGTACAGTGCGTAGGCGCCAATCACAGTCAGTACGATAGCAACGCCCAGAGCCCACGGTACAGCTGCGGGAGAATACATGACAGAGAAGAGCACCAACAGCCAGGAGAGAGCAGCTGCAAGAACCGAAACGTTCATAGCAATAATTGCAAGCTTGCGGCGACGGACATCAACCATAATCGGTGCGGGAAACCCGCTCCCTCCTTCCAACGGAGCCTCTCTCCGTTCTCACGACCACCGGAAGGTGCCAGATGCATAACCAACCGCCATCTTCGGCGACCAGAATAGAATCAATAAGCCTATATATCTATGATACGGCGCTTGAAGTGGACATCAAAGGCAAACAAACGCTGTTAGACCAACCCCACACAACATGTAAACGGGTATCTCAACAAGGGGCATAAAACCAGTGATTTTTACAGCGAGAACTGCAACACGAAAAGCGAACCCCACTCATCGTTAATGCAGAGAACCTAGTAACAAGAGATAAAAGTCCGTCCGCCGCGGTACGTGAAGCACCACAGCGGACGGGAACGTAAATAAAGTATCAGCGCGAATCGTCGACTCCTGTCAGGACAGCGCATGAATATGTCGCGTACGCGTCCTGTGCGGTACTGACACCTCACGAACAACACCGCTCCAGGTAATCGGCGGAAGATACCAAATTTACAAAAACCAACGGTACCCTAGCACTAATTTTTGTAGAAATTACGCCGCAATAAACGCTGAATTGAGCGTCATAAAACAGCGAAAAGCCCCGGCTGCTTCAACCCCATAGCGGGGGAGAAGCAACCGGGGCGTCGCTAGTACGCGGGCCGTGCCGTTAGGCAACGGGTGCTGTGATTAGGCGGTCGGAACGTCCTCGTCAACCCACTCGAGGGTGCGGGAGACAGCCTTCTTCCACAGGCGGTACTGGCGGTCAACCTCTGCGGGCTCCATGGAGGGCAGCCAGCGCTTGTCCTCAGCCCAGTTGTCCACAACGTCCTGCTCGCCGCTCCAGAAACCAACAGCGATACCTGCAGCGTATGCTGCGCCCAGAGCGGTGGTCTCAACAACCTTCGGGCGGATCACGGGAACGCCGAGGATGTCAGCCTGGAACTGCATGAGGAACTCGTTAGCGGTCATGCCGCCGTCCACGCGCAGCTCGGAGAGCTCAACACCGGAGTCAGCGTTCATTGCGTCCAGAACCTCGCGGGTCTGGAATGCGGTTGCTTCCAGTGCCGCACGCACGATGTGTGCACGGTTCACGTAGCGGGTCAGACCAACGATGACGCCGCGAGCGTCGGAACGCCAGTGAGGTGCGAACAGGCCGGAGAATGCGGGAACAACGTAGCAGCCGCCGGAGTCCTTGACGGAGGTGGCCAGTTCCTCAGACTCTGCAGCGTGCTCAATCATGCGCAGGTTGTCGCGCAGCCACTGGATCAGGGAGCCGCTCATTGCGACCGAGCCTTCCAGAGCGTAGACGGGTGCTGCATCGCCAATCTTGTATGCGACGGTGGTCAGCAGGCCATTGTTGGAGAAGACGGGCTCGTTGCCGGTGTTCATGAGCATGAAGTTACCGGTACCGTAGGTGTTCTTCGCCATGCCCTTCTCGAAGCAAGCCTGACCGAAGGTTGCAGCCTGCTGGTCGCCGAGGATACCCGCGATGGGGGTGCCGCTGAGCAGACCGGTTGCGCGACCGAAGCCGTACACCTCGGAGGAGGACTTGATCTCGGGCAGCATGCTCATGGGGATACCCATATCTGCAGCAATCTGCGGATCCCATTCGAGGGTGCGGATGTCCATCAGCAGGGTGCGGGATGCGTTGGTTACGTCGGTGACGTGCACGCCGCCGTCAACACCACCGGTCAGGTTCCAGACCAGCCAGGTGTCGGTGTTGCCGAAGAGCAGGTCGCCGCGTTCTGCGCGCTCGCGTGCGCCTTCAACGTTGTCCAGGATCCACTTGATCTTGGGGCCGGAGAAGTAGGTAGAGAGGTTCAGGCCGACGATGTCGTGGTACTTGCCAACGCCCTCTTCGCCTGCGAGCTCTTCAACGATTTCCTGGGTGCGGGTGTCCTGCCAGACGATTGCGTTGTAGACGGGCTCACCGGTGTTCTTGTCCCACACGACGGTGGTTTCACGCTGGTTGGTGATGCCGACTGCAGCGATTTCGTGGTGGTTGACTTCGCCGTTTGCCATAGCCATTGCTACGACCTTACGGACGTTCTGCCAAATTTCGGTTGCGTTGTGCTCGACCCAGCCGGCCTTGGGGAAGATCTGCTCGTGCTCGAGCTGGCCTTGAGCCACGTTCTCGCCCGCCTTGTTGAACAGGATCGCGCGGGAGCTGGTGGTGCCCTGGTCGATGGAGAGGATGTACTTGCGCTCGACGTTGAGGGTTGCGGAGTGCAGAGAAGTCGTCATTGATTTTTCCTTAGAACAAAAGAACGGGGGGGTATTAGAGAGGTTTAGAGGGGCAGAACTGCCGGAACGATCAGGCCTGCGAGGATAGCGCCGATGATTGGGCCAACAACCGGAACCCATGCGTAAGACCAGTTGGAGCCGGTCTTACCGGGGATGGGCAGGAAGGTGTAGGCGATACGGGGGCCGAGGTCACGTGCGGGGTTGATAGCGGAACCGGTTGCGCCACCGAGGTTCATACTGATGGATACAACGACCAGGGCAACAGCCAGGGGGCCGAGCTCGCTGGGGGTCTTACCGGATGCGATGATCCAGCCAATCAGGACGAAGGTGCCGATAATCTCGGTGAGCAAGTTCCAGCCGTAGGACTTGATGGCGGGGCCGGTTGCGAAGATGCCGAGGCGGTCGCCCGGGTCCTCATCGAAGTGCTTCTTGTAGGTGAGGTACGCTCCGGTTGCGCCGGCCATTGCGCCGAGCATCTGAGCGACGATGTACAGGGCAATGTTGCCGGGGGTTGCGGGAACGCCGGTTGCCAGGTCGCGGCCTGCGGTTGCCAGGCCAACGGTCACAGCGGGGTTCAGGTGTGCACCGGAATGGAAGGAGAGGTACACGGCGGTGAACACTGCCAGACCCCATCCGAAGGTGATAACACCCCAGCCTGCGTCCTTAGCGTAGGACTTCTTGAGGGTCACTGCGGCGCATACGCCGGCACCGAGCAGAATCAGGATGAAGGTACCGAAGAACTCGGAAGCGAAGATTCCGAGGGTGGTGGGGGCGCCGGATGCATCCACGAGAGCGGAAGAGCCGGCTGCAAGTACAGTTCCTGCGGAAGCAAGAAGAGACATTGATGCTCCTTGAAGACGAAGCGTCTGGAAGGCAAGCGAACCTTTGCTTGCGCATTCCCGTGCGTCCTCACCGCACGGGCGGATCGGGGCACAACGCTGTGCTGAAATGTGTAGCGGTTGCTACGAAAAATTGATAGATGTTTCTGGATGAGAAGCAGATCGTACCAGTGGGTTAACCCTGTATTTAGCTCGCTGCTTCTTATGCAGGGGATTATCGTAAACGGTTATTTAACCTCTCGTCCACCCCTCACCGAAAATATGAGATAACCCATGCTCGGTGAGGGGTGAACGGTCGGTTCGTACCAAATAATCGGTTACGAAAGGTATGTGTGGAATCTTTAAGGATTAGAGCTTCACACGAGGTGCCACGGGGGTGACAGCCTCAATCTTTGCCGATGCCTCAGCGTCGGTGGAGGTGGACTCCGCCTCGCGGATAGCCTGCACGCGTGCGGCGTAGAGGTCGCGCTCTTCCTTGACCTTCTTGTCGTCCCAGCCGAGCTCGGCACGCATGATGTCGAGGATTTCGTCTGCTGCTGCCAGGCCGCGGTCGCGCTGCTCGAGGTCGAGGCGTACGCGGCGGACCAGAACGTCCTCCAGGTGCAGGGCACCTTCGTAGCGGACAGCGAAGACAACGTCTGCACGCAGGAACTGGGGTGCCTTAGCCAGGGGAGCGCCGAGGGACGGGTCAGCGTCGATGAGAGCGCCGAGGTCCTCAATCTGTGCGCCGTAACGCTCGAGCAGGTGGGTGATACGGTCCTCGTCCCAGCCGTAACGCTCTGCGTAGCGTGCACGGTTAGCGGCGATTGCGTGGTAGCCGTCAGCACCAACCAGGCCGATGGTTGCGGTCACGGAGGGGTTCTGCTTAGCCTGCTCGCCCAGTGCGAAGTCGACAGCGTCGGCAGCCATGACACGGTAGGTGGTGAGCTTGCCGCCTGCGATGGCGCTCATGCCGGGTGCAACCTCGGTCACGGTGTGCTCGCGGGAAACCTTGGTGGATGCTGCGCCGTCCTTGACCTTGGGCTGCAGCAGCGGGCGAAGACCGGTGTAGGTGCCGATGATGTCCTCGCGGGTCAGCGGGTTAGCGATCAGCTTGTTCGCCTGCATCAGGACGTAGTCGATGTCCTTGCTGGTTGCGACGGGGCGCTCGCGGTCCTCGGTGTAGGGGGTGTCGGTGGTGCCGATGATCCAGTAACGCTGCCAGGGGATGATGAAGAGAACGGACTTCTCGGTCTTGGTGAAGATACCGCTGGTTGCGTTGATGCGGTCGCGGGGAACCACGATGTGAATACCCTTGGATGCCAGAACCTCCAGGCCACCCTCGGGGTTAGCCAGGGACTCGGACTCTTCGGTCCACACGCCGGTTGCGTTGATGACGTGCTTTGCGCGTACGTTCAGGCGCTCGCCGGTTTCCAGGTCTGCCAGCTCTGCACCGATGACGCGGCCGGATGCGTCCTTGGTGAAGCCGACAACCTGGGTGCGGGATGCAGCCAGTGCGCCGTAGCTTGCAGCGGTGCGGACGACGTCGATGACGAGGCGTGCGTCGTCAACGCGTGCGTCGTAGAACTGGATTGCGCCGCTGAATGCGGAGTCCTTAATGTCGGGGAAGACGGTCTTGGTGCCGGCCTTGGTGAAGTGACGCTGGGAGGGGACGCCCTTGTTGCCGCGGGAGCCGAGGAATGCCAGGGTGTCGTACATGCCGATGCCGATTGCGGAGTATGCGCGCTCGATGACGGGCATCTTCAGGGGCCACAGGAAGGGCTGTGCGTGCACGAGGTGGGGTGCAATCTTGTTCAGCAGCAGGCCGCGCTCGGTGAGAGCTTCGGTCACGAGCTTGAAGTCGAGGTTGTAGAGGTAGCGCAGGCCGCCGTGAACGAGCTTGGAGGACCATGCACTGGTGCCTGCAGCCCAGTCACCTGCTTCGACGATACCGGTGCGCAGACCGCGGGTTGCTGCGTCGAGGGCAATGCCTGCACCGGTGATGCCGCCGCCGACGACCAAGATGTCGAGTTCTTCGTTGACCATGCTCTTGAGCGCCTTGGCGCGGGACTCGGCGGTCAGCTGAGACTGCTGTGCAATGTGCTGGGAGCTCATGTACTGCTCTTTCCTGTATTGCCGCTTGTGCGGCGTGGGGGTTTCATCTTGCATTTAGTAAAACCCAATGGTGAAATAATAACCAAGCAGTATGAACGGATTTTCACTGGGGGTCTGTGGCAGATGAACGAACGCGCTAACCATACCTACGAGGCAGCGCAGCTTTACTACATTCACAACATGACGATGGACGCTATCGCGGCCCGTCTGGGGGTCTCTCGAGCCACTGTGTCACGTCTGCTTAAAAGTGCTCGTGAAAGCGGCATGGTGCAGATCCGTCTAGATGATTCCTTCCGTGCCCGCAGCGAGCTTGAGCGCCGCATCGGTGAGCGCTATAAGGTGCGCGTTACTCTCGTGAATGTCCGTTCGGATGCTACCCCCATTGCCCGTATGAGTCAGGTATCCCGTACCGCGGCGGCTCTCCTTGATTCCCTGATTGATAATGGAACGAGCCTGGGTGTGGCGTGGGGTTCAACGATGACTGAGATTTCTCGTCATCTGCCGCGTCGTCCTCTGAAAGGCGTGACTGTCGTGCAGATGAACGGCGCCGGTAATGCGCACCATTCGGGTATTCCGTACTTGGGTTCCTTGCTGGGGCAGTTGGTGAATGCCTATGATGCGCAGACTATCCATTTTCCGGTTCCCGCGTTCTTTGACTATGCGGACACCAAGACCGCCATGTGGCGTGAGCGTAGCGTGCAGAAGAATCTGCATGCCCAGCAGAATGTTGACCTCGCTATTTTTGGCGTGGGTGCTTTTGGTGGACCTATTCCTTCTCACGTGTATTCGGGTGGCTATTTTGAGGCGCAGGAGCAGCGTCAGCTGCGTGAGCTGGGCGTTGTGGGGGATATGTGTACGATTCTTCTGCGTGAGGACGGCTCCTGGGCTGATTTGGAGCTGAATAAGCGTGCATCCGGTCCGACTCCGAAGGAGCTGGCTCGTATTCCGCGTCGTATTTGCGTCGCGTCCGGTACTCACCGTGTGCGTGCTTTGCGTGGTGCGTTGCGTACGGGCGCAATTACTGACTTGGTTCTTGATGATGCCCTGGCAAAGGCGCTCATGGAGAAATAGCTAAAAATAATCGCCGGGTGGAGGGGCACCTTGAATCTGAAAGGGTGTGCTGAGGGCTTTCCTGGTGAAGCTCTCAAGCGCCGCCTGAACAATGTTTCAAGGTGCCCTTTAGTGTCGTCAAAAACTGCTTTCTGACCCTACAATGTGAAACGTTTGTGCATGTGAAAGCGCATATTTGTGCACTCCATTGAAGGTGTGCGCCACTCACCGTTAGAAAGAACCAACCATGACCCCCACCTATAACGCCCAGGCGAATCCGCACCTGGGCGCACCCGGCATTACCACCATGCACGGTGATGCCCAGTCTTCCGACGCTACCCCTCTTGCCGGCCCCGGCGTAGGCAATTGGAAGATTACCGGCACGAAGCTCGGCGGCGCCTGCCCAACGATCCTTGCCGGACGCGACGGCTTCATTCAGGTGCTCTGCACCCAGGTCTTCGCCCACGGCGAGTTCATCACCCCGAAGCTCTCTATCCTTGACCCGCATACCGGCCGCGAGCTCTCCCACTTGGACATCCCGAAGGGCGCACTGCTCGGTGGCGTGTACGCTTACCTTGACGCGCAGGACCGCATGGTTCTGGTGGATGGCTCTCAGTGCCTGCTGCGACTCTCCCACTCTGCTGACGGACGCAGCATCCGAGTTGATGAGCGTATTGACCTGAGCCGCATGCTCGCCCAGAGCGCCAATGACGCTGTGGTTGGTCTGGTACCCGACTGGTCCGGTCGCATTTGGGTTGCGACGAAGAACGGCTACATTGCGGTGATTGATTCTGCTCGCGGCACGATTCGCTCGATGCGCCTGAATAAGGCGTCGATTGCGGGTGAGCGTATTGATAACTCGATTTCGGCGTGCCCGCAGGGCGTGAGCGTGGTGACTTCTCACGCTATTTATATGCTGAACGCTACCGCAACCGGTGCGCCCACCCTCAAGTGGTGGCATGCCTACGACCGCGGTAGCGCCCGCAAGCCCGGTAAGCTCGCGTGGGGTTCGGGTGCCTCCCCGACGTTCTTTGGCCCGAACGGTTCGGATTACGTGATGCTGACCGATAACTCTGATATTCAGGAGTCGGTCATTGTGTACCGCACCGATAACGGTGCGAAGGTCGGTAGCGCCGGCCTGTTTACTGCCGGTACCTCTGGCACTGAGAATTCTATGATCGGTGTGGGTAACACGATGGTCGGTGCAAGCACCTACGGCTACCCTTACCCGAAGTACCCGGAGGGTGCCGGCCCGTCGGTTCCTGCGAATGCGCTTTTTGCTCCCGGTATGGAGCGTTGGGATATTACCGACCGCGGTCTGCGTAAGATTTGGGACCGTAAGGACGTGTACTCTTCGGCTGTTCCTCGCTATTCCACCGCTGACGGTCTAATTTACACCTGTGAGCGTCGCCGCGGTCCGGCTGGTTTGGCGAATGGCGCTTACGCCTGGGCTGTCGCGCTGGACATGAAAACCGGTAAGACGATGCACGAGCAGCGTCTGCCTCAGCATGTGAGCCTGCTGCTTGGCGGTGGTGACACCCTGCAGATGGTGGGCACGATTGACCGTTACGGCACCTGGTGGCAGGGCACGATTAGCGGCGTGTACCGTATCGCGAAGGCCTAGGGGAGTAGAAAATGACTAAGAATAATCTGATGAATGCTTCTCGCCGTACCGCGTTGAAGGTTGCGGGCGCTTCGGCTGCCCTGGTGGCTGGCGGCGTGAGCGCTGCGGAGGCGGCAACTCGTTCGGGCGGTAAGCGCGCTCGCGTGAGCCCGGTGACCCAGCGTCCTGGTGGACAGCGTGGCGGGCAGCGCGGCGGCGGTGGACAGCACGGTGGCGCGGCGAGTTCTGCGCTGGTGCAGGTGCCGATGCGCTATAACGAGTCGTGCATCCGCCTGGAGTTGAAAGCCGCTAACGGTGTGCAGGCTGTGTCTATGCAGAGTCAGCCGGCGCGTACTGTTGCTTTCCGGAATTTGCCGACTCGCCTGAGCATTATTAACGAGGGTAATTCGACGCTGCCGGTGGGTACTCGCCTGATGGTGCGCGCTCGCGCGCAGGATCCGAAGACTGGTTTGTTGTTGAATCCCGCGGTGACTCTTCGTGTCACCTCGGGGCAGGCGGTGCTGCCTTCGGGTAGCCTGGGTGCTTCGGCTTTGGTGGCTCCTGTGGATGCTCTGAATCTTGATGCGGTGCGCCGTAGCGAGCAGACCGGTCAAGCTGGTGCCGGTAGCGAGAATGTTCTGGAGTTGCGCACTGCTATTCCTCGCGGTCACCGCTTGGATGTTCAGCTGAATTATCAGGTGGCTTCGGGTGTTGCCGGTTCTGCATTGAAGCAGGTTCATGTGAGCGCTGTGCTGGATATGGCGGCGGCTGGTTTGTCCTCTTCGTTCTACGAGGTGCAGAGCTCGGCTGTGGTTGCTTCGCTGAACTAACAGTTGGGCTGGCTCCTGTGAAGGATGGGCACGGCGGGGGAGTAGCTCCGTTGTGTGTTTTTATACCTTATATATAGGCGCCTGTTCAAAAAGGTATGTTGAAAGGTCGGGGTCGTTCGTGGGAACGGCCCCGACCTTTGCATTGTCTAGTCTGCTGGCGTGGCTGGCAGTTAATTTTTCTTATGCGGTTTCGGTCCTGTCGTGTTCGCCGAATGCTACCTTGACCGCGTGGTGCAGTGCTTCACGCACCATGGCGATGGCGGGGTTGGCGGCGGACTCTCGGCGTACGGCGGTAAAGATTTTGCGGCAGGGCTTGCCGGGCAGCTCCACGATGCGTAGCCCCTCGGTGGTGGAGAGGGAGGAGAGGATGAAGCCGGGCACGATGGTGACGGCGAATCCTGCTTTGACGAGGTTGGAGTTCGTAATCATGTCATTGGCGCTATAGCGGATGACCGGCTCGAATCCTGCGGTGCGGCACTGGTTGAGCGCCCAGCTGCGGGAGGTGTTCTGTTCCATTTCGAGAACCCAGGGCAGTGCGTGCGCCTCCTCGATTGAGGTGATGGTGGAGGTGCTGGGCACAATCAGGCTGAGCGGGTCTTCGGTGAGTAGTTCGGAGTGCAGTTCGGGGTATTCGGGGATGTGGTGGTGCGGGTAGGCTTCGGAGAGCACCATGTCGTATTCGCGGCTTCGAGTCAGGGAGGTTCCGGTTTCGGGGTCGATTTGCAGTACCTGCAGGGTGAGTGAGGGTGCGTGTTCGGTAAGGTAGCTGAGGGTTTCCGGTAGCAGTGCGAAGGCTGCGGACTGGAAGATGGCGAGGCGGACCATGCCTGCGGGTTCGCCGGTGAGGTTGGCGACGGAGGTTTGCATGCGGTCGAGTTCGCGCAGGATGCTGCGGGCGCTGTCGACGATGATGAGTCCGGCGCTGGTGAGCTGTACGCGCCTGCCGATGCGCTGCAAAAGCGGGGTGCCGGTTTCTTTTTCGAGGGTGGCAATCTGCTGGGAGACGGCGGAGGGGGTGAGGCTGAGTGCTTCGGCTGCGGCGATGACAGTGCCGCGTTCTTGGATTTCGAGGAGCATCTGCATACGTCGGATGTCGTAGATGGACATATTTTCCTCCCTGGTGCACTCGGCATTGCGTTGGCTGTGGTTGCCACCGTATTCCATGGTGCGTCTCTCATCGTGGACTCTTGTATATGGTACCGCGCGGGCTTCCGGCCAGCTCTTTTTGAGACGCCTGAAGTGGGGTGCCAGCATGTTGGCTTGTGTAGCGAGTATTTTTGCGCTGAATGTGATGATTCTTGGGGTTGAAGATGCTTCTGGGACTGGTTTTGAAGTGTTCGTCTGTTACGAAGTGGGTTCGATATTTGCGCTCTGAAAGTGCTAGCCTGAGAGAGATGGATAGCGATGTCGCTACAAACTTCACCTTGTCTCTTCGAACAGGAGGTTCGGAGGGGGCGTGGGGTGAAAACCTCACCGCACAATCATTTAGAAAAACTAAATGGATTTTGGAAAAAACATTCAGTTTTTCTAATGAGGTATTTATTACCCTTTTGTGGTGAAATAGAGACATCGCCAAACGTGGTGTGCACCGCACACAGTGAGATAGTTAGGAGTCAAGGATGACCCATCCTTTCGCATCTGAGCACTACCAGAAGATGGCTCTGGAAGCTCGTCAGCTTGTTCGCCAGTGGGTAAACGAGTCCCAGTCGATCAAGCCCACCTTCGCGGCTGAGCAGCTCGCCGGTGTTCTGAAGGACCCCAATGGTCTTCCCTTCACCGTCGGCTTTGTTGATGGCGTTATTCGCCCCGAAGACGACAACGTCTCCGGCCGCAACCTCTCCCGCATTTCCGGCCTGGCACCTTCCTTCCTGCCCTGGTACATGAAGTCCGCTGTTGGCTTCGGTGGCAAGCTGGCTGGCAAGGTCGCATGGCCCACCGTTCCCGTTGCACGCCGCGTGCTGCGCGAGATGGTTGGTCACCTGATCGTCGACGCTTCCGAGGAGAAGCTGGGCGACGCAATTGCAGAGCTGACCAAGACCGGTAACCGCCTGAACGTCAACCTGCTCGGTGAGGCAGTTCTGGGTGACAAGGAAGCAGAGCACCGCCTGGCTGAGACCAAGCGCCTGCTGGCACGCGACGACGTTGACTACGTCTCCATCAAGGTGTCCGCAGTTTCCGGCCCCCACCAGCACTGGGCATTCGACGAGGTTGTTGAGACCGCTGTTCGCCGCCTGACCCCGCTGTACGAGCTGGCTGCATCCACCTCCCCCAAGAAGTTCATCAACCTGGACATGGAGGAGTACAAGGACCTGGACCTCACCATTGAGGTGTTCACCAAGATCCTGGACCAGCCCCACCTGAAGAACCTGGAAGCCGGCATCGTGCTCCAGGCATACCTGCCCGACACCCTGGCTGCAATGCAGCACCTGCAGGAATGGTCCGCAAAGCGCGTTGCTGATGGCGGCGCAGGCATCAAGGTCCGCCTGGTTAAGGGTGCAAACCTCTCCATGGAAATCGTGGAAGCTGTTATGCACGGCTGGCCGCTGACCACCTGGGACACCAAGCAGGCTTCTGACACCAACTACAAGCGTGTTCTGGACTACGCACTGCGCCCCGAGCACACCAAGAACGTTCGCCTCGGTATTGCAGGTCACAACCTCTTCGACGTAGCATTCGCACTGCTGCTGTCCGAGGACCGCGGCGTGGAGGATGGCGTCGAGTTCGAGATGCTGATCGGTATGGCTGAGCAGCAGGCAGAGATCATCCGCCGTCGCGTTGGCCACCTGCTGCTGTACGTGCCCGTCGTGAACCCCAAGGAATTCGACGTTGCTATCGCATACCTGATCCGTCGTCTCGAGGAGAACGCTTCCTCCGAGAACTTCATGTCCGGTATCTTCGACCTGGCAACCGACGAGTCCATCTTCAAGCGCGAAGAGGACCGCTTCATGCGTGCACTGAACTCCGTCACCGACGAGGTTCCCGCATCCAAGCGCACCCAGAACCGTCTGACCGAGAACGAGGACAACGTCTTCGTACCGGCAGGCCGCTTCGAGAACACCCCCGACACCGACCCTGCACTCTCCGGTAACCGCGAGTGGGGCCGCGCAATCCTCGAGCGTTCCAAGACCACCAAGCTGGGCATCGAAACCCTCAAGGCTAACGAGCTGACCAGCGAAGCTGACGCTGAGAAGCTGATCAAGGAAACTGAGGAAGCTGGTAAGGCATGGGGCAAGCTCTCCGGCCACGAGCGTGCAGAGATTCTGCGCAAGGTCGGTAAGGCTATCGCACTGCGCCGCGGTGACCTGCTGGAGGTTATGGCAGCTGAGGCTGGCAAGACCCTGGAGCAGGGCGACACCGAGGTCTCCGAGGCAATCGACTTCGCATACTACTACGCAATGCTGGCTGAGGACCTCGAGAAGATTGACGGCGCAAAGCCCAAGTCTGTTGACCTGACCCTGGTTGTTCCCCCGTGGAACTTCCCGACCGCTATTCCCGCCGGTGGTGTTCTGGCTGGTCTGGCTGCAGGTTCTGCTGTCATCTTCAAGCCCGCAACCATCACCGCTCGCACCGGTGCCCTGATCGCAGAGATCATGTGGGATGCAGGCGTTCCCAAGGAAGTTCTGAAGCTCGTCAAGGTTGTTGACCGCGCTGCAGGTAAGCTGCTCATCTCGCACCCCGAGGTTGACCGCCTGATCCTGACCGGTGGTTACGAGACCGCTGAGCTCTTCCGCTCCTGGCGTGATGACCTGCCCCTGTTCGGTGAGACCTCGGGTAAGAACTCCATCATCGTCACCCCGAACGCTGACATCGACCTCGCCGTCAAGGACGTCGTCTACTCGGCATTCGGTCACGCAGGTCAGAAGTGCTCCGCTGGTTCGACCGTCATCCTGGTTGGCTCCGTTGCACAGTCCGAGCGTTTCCGTCGTCAGCTGATTGACTCTGTCAGCTCCCTGCACGTGGCACACCCGCAGGACATCGAGTCCGAGATGGGCCCCGTTGTTCAGAAGCCGGAAGAGAAGCTGCTGCGCGGTCTGACCACCCTCGGCCCGGGCGAGCGCTGGCTCATCCAGCCCAAGGAACTGGACGAGACCGGTCGCCTGTGGAGCCCCGGTGTTCGCGAAGGCGTCAAGCCCGGTTCCGAGTACCACATGACCGAATACTTCGGCCCCATCCTGGGCATCATGACCGCTGACACCCTGGAAGAGGCAATCGAGCTGCAGAACGCACCCGATTACGGCCTGACCGCAGGTCTGCACTCGCTGGATGCTGACGAGCTCGAGCTGTGGCTCTCCAAGGTCCAGGCAGGTAACCTGTACGTCAACCGTGCAATTACCGGTGCAATCGTTCAGCGTCAGCCCTTCGGCGGTTGGAAGAAGTCCACCGTTGGCTCCGGTACCAAGGCTGGTGGCCCCAGCTACCTGATCGCTCTGTCCGATTGGGAGCCCGCACAGGCAACCGCAACCGCTGTCACCCAGTCCGTGACCGTCCGCGAGACCCTGGCTACCATCGAGAACTCCGAGCTGGGCAAGCGCGAGGACTTCGCATTCATCAAGCGCGGTGTCTCCTCTGACGCACACGCTTGGGACACCGAGTTCGGCTTCGGCCACGATCCCTCGAAGCTGGGCGTGGAGCGCAACATCCTGCGCTACGTACCCACCCAGGTTCTGGTTCGTGCAGACGAGTCCGCATCCGCAGCAGAGACCCTGCGCGTTGTGCTCGCCGGTCTGGCAGCTAACGCACCGGTTGCTCTGTCCGTCGGTAAGGACCTGCCGGTCGACGTCCGTGGCGTCCTCGAGAACAAGGGCATCAAGTACGAAGTCAAGTCGGACGCTCAGTTCCGCGAGTACCTGGCTTCGAACGCTAAGACCCCGGTTCGCGCACTGGCTGGTACCCCGCTGGAAGGCACCCGTATCCGCTACATCGGTAACGATGAGAAGTCCCTCTACACCGCACTGGGTGGTCGCCCGGACGTTGCAGTGTACTTCGCACCCGTCACCGAGGCTGGCCGTATCGAGATGCTGCCCTTCCTCCGCGAGCAGGCTGTTTCGATTACCGCACACCGTTTCGGTAACCCGAACCGCTTCTCCGAGCGCGTCATTTCTTCCCGCTAAGGCGCTGTGAGAGTTTAGCTCTCTAGCCTAAGGCTCAGGGCCCTGCACCATCATGGTGTGGGGCCCTGAGCCTTTTGGTGTGTCTGATGGCTCCCTGCTGGAGGTGAGTAATAGGGGTGCTTCTAGGGCCTTGGGAAGGGGCGCTTGTTGAGCGGTTAGATAGGATAAGGAAAATATAGTGTCATAGAAGTGGTACGGGGGTGTTTGGACGTGCCCCGCGTTACTTCTTATGTGATAATTGGTGTAGGACGTTCCGTCATCCCACATACGGAACGACACCGTGCGCGGGACGGTCCGCGCTACGCAAGAACACACTGAAAGGACACCGCTGCTATGAGCAACGTTCCCGCAGAACTCTCGTACACTTCTGAGCACGAGTGGGTTTCCGCTCTCACCGCCGAGGGCACCGTACGTGTTGGTATTACCGACCACGCTCAGGATGCACTGGGTGACGTCGTCTACGTCGACCTTCCCTCTGTCGGCGATTCTGTAGCTGCTGAGGATAGCTTCGGTGAGATTGAGTCCACCAAGTCTGTCTCTGATCTTTTCGCTCCCATTGCGGGCGAGATTGTCGCAGTGAACGAGGGCCTGGAGGATGACCCCGCACTGGTTAACTCCGATCCCTACGGCGAGGGCTGGATCATTGAGATTCGCCCCGAGAACGCTGATGACCTGGCTAACCTGCTGGATGCAGAGGCGTACAAGGCTGAGCTGGCTAAGCTCTAAGTCGATAGTCTAGCTCGATAGACTCTATAGCTCTGGCGTCCCTCGTGTTAAGAGGTACGTACTGATGAAACGGCGAGACCGATTGGTCTCGCCGTTTTTCTTTTAAAATGCACACAAACGCAAATAGTTGGGCGCATTTAAGGTTCGTCTTGAAGGTGTAGGAATTCACTAAAGGGGCTTGAAGGATGACTAAACCCCTAGTGGGAGCCTCTTTCAAGTTAAATGTGATGAAAACTTCAACTATCGCGAGAAGATAAAATTTTCCTCGTAAAGCAGTCCAATATGAGATATATGTGTTCGAAGTATTGGAATTTTGCTAAAATTGGTACTGTCTCTACTGATTAATGTTTGATTGTGTGGCTATTTTTGGGTTCAAAAAGCCCCTGAAAAGGGCGAACTAAATAGCAAAATGCCTTGTGAGGCTATAAGATTGTCTCGAAGGTTTGCGGTTTATCATTTCGTGATAAACAACTAAACTTATCTATCACACTCTCAACACTAAGCAAAGATGTTCGGCACGGAGCGAGACCCCCGACCGGGGGAACGAGCCACTCACTCAAATTTCGGCTCGTATCGACATCGTCTGAACAAGTACCCGAAAGACATAGATGACCTCACGCATCGATGAGAACCTCACTAACGCTGAGGTTCAACTAGAGGACGTGGAGAACGGCGGCTCTGACCGTAACCCGCGTGACGTTAAGAGCCGGACCATTGGTCAGGTTCTTAGCCAGCTTGACCTGGAGTTCCCCGGAATTAGTGCATCCAAGATCCGCTTCCTGGAGGAGCGCGGTCTCGTGCACCCCAGCCGTACCGAAACCGGTTACCGCAAGTACTCCCAGACGGATATTGAGCGCCTGCGCTACATCCTCACCATGCAGCGCGACCACTACATGCCGCTCAAGGTAATCCGTCAGCACCTGGAGGACATGGAAGCCGGTCGCGTACTGAACTCCATGCCTGCCACCGTAAGCGAAGACGTGCTAGACACCGTCCTTGGCCCGAACGAGCAGGAAGGTCGCACCTACACTCTCCGCGAGCTGGCAGAATACGCTAACACCACCCCCGAACTGATTCGCGAGCTGATTGACTTTGGACTGCTCGAAGACGGGTCGGATGTGGAGTACACCGATTACGATGTGCTGATTGCCCGCGTTAGTGCAGAACTGACCCAGCACGGCATTCAGCCTCGTCACCTGCGCGCATTCAAGTCAGCGGCAGACCGCGAAATTTCCCTCGTGGAAATTGCGGTGGCTCCGCTGGCATCACGCCGCGACGCAGCCTCTCAGGCTCAGGCGCAGGAACGAGCCGACAAGATCCGCAAGTTGTGCTTGCAGCTGCACGCAACTCTGGTCGAATCGGCGATGCCTACCTACGAGTAGGCGCACGAAGACGCAGACTACCGGACAGTCTGCCGCTCGTAAACCCTCAGCGGTTCTACCACACCCCAAACGGGGATTTCCCTCGGGAAACACCACTGACCACGGTGATTCCCTCTATAGTCCCTACCCCTTACCAACGGGTAGCGGCCTCTAGACTTGGACGAAGCCGACGCTGGCACGCTCGGAATTTCTACCCCTTCGTCCAACACGAAGAGCTTTCTCACCAGGGGGCTCCCGGCCTGCCAAGGCTGTTCACTCAACTCAGCTGTAAATGCGTACGGACTGCTCCGTACGCATTTACTTTTTAAACTCCCCTGTGGGATGGATACCCAGAAAAAGCGAGGAGAATAGCGGGGGAGGAGCACCCCCACAGGGCGTTAAAGAGGTACGAATGAATCTGAAAAGATCATTCGCTTCGGTGGGTTCAATTTTAAGTAGAGCCCTCTATCAGTTAAAATAGATTGAACAACCGCGCCTATCGCGCATCGGTCGCACTATCGAATCGTGTTCTACGAACCGAATAGTCGAGCCAATGTGTAGTATTGAAAACCGCGTAGCTAACCTCGCAGAGGGAAGCCACGCGAATCATAGATGCAGATTCTAAGGCCTAGCCCTAGAATCTCACCCCGAAAATCGGGGCTACACCGGAACGAAGTCGACCACATTTGATAGGGCGCGGTGAATCGCATTAAACGGGTTAACGAAAAGGAGGGACCGTGCTAGAGCAGCAGGTAGCCGAAAATGCAGGCGAGGCCGCAGGCACCCATGAGGCACCCCAGGGCTTCGACCAGCCCCTGGATGGCTTCGACACCCTCTTCCCCGTAGCGCCGCCTCCGCGCGGTGAACAAGGCGTACTCTTCACCGACCCGGTCTCTGTCGTCGAGGAAAACCTCGGCTACCGTGGCGCCGTCGCCTGCAAGGCAGCAGGCATCACCTACCGTCAGCTCGACTACTGGGCACGCACCGACCTGGTTGTACCCACCGTGCGTAGCGCCTCCGGCTCCGGTACCCAGCGCCTCTACAGCTTCCGCGATGTGCTCGTGCTTAAGATTGTGAAGCGACTGCTCGACACCGGCGTGTCCCTGCAGCAGATTCGCACCTCCATCGAGCATCTGCGTACCCGCGGCATTGACGACCTCGCGAACATCACCCTGATGAGTGACGGTACCACCGTCTACGAATGCACCTCCCCGAGCGAGGTTATCGACCTGGTTCAGGCTGGTCAGGGCGTCTTCGGTATCGCGATTGGCCGCGTCTGGCGCGAAATCGAAATGAACCTCAACGGCCAGCCCGGCGAAGAAATGCACGAAAGCTTCGAAGGCGACGAACTCGCCGCCCGCCGTGCCCGCCGTGCACAGGCATAAAGCACAGGCCTAAACCACAAAACTTGAACCTGCCCGCGCTCACTACCTATCGGGTGGCGAGCGCGGGCAGAAGTTTTAAACCCGAGGGAATATTCATTGCTCACTTGAGAAAAAACTCAAGATAAACCCCTGTCAGACCCGGAAGAAAAGCGAAGATTCGCTAAAATAAAGGGGCATTACACCTCACTCATAAAAGGGACCTGCATGCCCCGCATCGTCAGTATCAGCAGCCTCAAAGGTGGCGTCGGCAAAACGTCCATCACTTTGGGGCTCGCGTCCGCAGCTTTACACAGCGGACTCTCCACACTCGTTATTGACCTCGACCCCCACGGCGACGCCAGCACCGGTCTGGCGGTGGATGAAACCATCCCCGACGTTGCCTCCCTGATTGCCAGCTCCAATGAGCGTGCCTTCGCGGAGGAAGCCGGTAGCTCCTCTTGGAACTCGCTCGTCGGCAAACCCACCCTGCTGACCAATAACCCCGTGACCACCGGTAGCGTGAAGGTGGCGCGCGGTTCGGCTCGTTCCACCCTCGTGGACCGGCAGGAAGCCGCGCCGTTCATCCGCCGATTCAAGCGCATGGTGGAGGCGGCTGCGGACGCCTACGACGTCATCCTGATCGACTGCCCGCCGTTCCTCGGAACCCTGTCTTCGATGGGCTGGGCGGTTAGTGAGCGCATCCTCTCGGTCGCTGAGCCTTCCCTTTTCTCTGTAGCGGGCACCGAACGAACCCTGCGCGCCATCGTGCGTTTTCAGCAGGAAAGCGGCATCAGCATTGACGGTGCGGGAGTAGTTATCAATAAGATGCGCCCCAACGATAGCGAACACCGCTACCGACGCGACGAAATGCGCTCCCTCTTCGGCGAGCTCGTGGCAGAACCCGTGCTCGCTGAAAGCCCTGTGCTGCAGCGCGCCCAAGGTGCCGCGTACCCGATTCATTTTTGGCCCGACGAAGAATCGGTTGATCCCGCCATGGACTTCACCCGCCTGCTGGCTGGGCTCATGGCTGACCTCTAAGCGCAGACCTCTACGGATTACTCATCTGCGGGCTCACGTAGTTTCAATGCTTGAGGTCTCAACGCTTGAGTGCGTCTTCTCAAAGAACCTCTGTATTTTCAGCGCTGTGTTCTCAGTGCTGTGGTTCTTTGGGACGGTGCACCTTTCGCATATCCGTCAACATTGACACCAGATAGTGGGAATAGCCGGTAGCTTCCACGCGTTATAGTGGCAGTAACAGAAATAACCCCGCCATCGAGGGGCACGCTGGGAACGAGACCAGCCTCAACACCAACAACGAGAGGACCACATGAGCATCGAGAACGTAGAACGCATTGACGGCGTAGCACAGTACGACCTCATCGTCATCGGCTCCGGATCCGGCAACACCCTCATCGGCCCCGAATGGGACGACAAGAAGGTCGCCCTCATCGACGGCGGTATCTTCGGCGGCACCTGCCTGAACGTTGGCTGCATCCCCACCAAAATGTACGTCTACCCGGCGACCATCGCGCAGAAGACCCGCGAGGTCAAGCACCTGGGCGTCGACGCACACGTAGACGCCGTGCACTGGGCGCAGATTCGTGACCGTATCTTTGCCTCCCGCATTGACCAGATTGTTGAAGGCGGCCGCAACTGGCGTGCCGGTCTGCCCAACGTCGACTTCTACGACCAGTACGCGCGCTTCGTCGGCTCCCACACCGTCGAGCTGACCGACGGCACCCGCCTGCAGGGCCGCCAGATTGTTGTTGCGGCAGGTTCACGCGCCGTGCTGCCTCCCGTACCCGGTATCGACTCCTCCAAGGTCTACACCAATGACAACGTCATGCGCATGGACGAGCTGCCCGCCCGTATGGTCGTCATCGGCGGCGGCGTGATTGCGGCAGAATTCTCCCACGTTTTCTCCGCATTCGGTACCGAAGTAACCCAGCTGAACCGCTCCTCCCGCCTGCTACGTGGCGTGGACGAAGAGGTCGTGGCACGCTTCGAAGAAGCCGCAAGCAAGCAGTGGAACATCGTCAAGGATGCGTCCCTCTCCGAAATCCGTGAGAACGCCGACGGCAGCGTAACCGTCGTAGCGAAGCGCACCACCGAGAACGGTGAAGAACTGCTCGAAATCCCGGCAGACGCTGTGCTCGTAGCAACCGGTCGCCGCCCCAACACCGACACCCTCAACGCGAAGAACTACTTCGACGTGCAGGACGGCGGTCAGCTCAGCGTCGATAAGTACCAGCGCGTGCTCTACAACGGTGCACCCGTACCCGGTGTCTACGCCCTCGGCGACGTCTCCAGCCGCTACCAGCTCAAGCACGTGGCAAACCACGAGGCCCGCGTTGTGCAGCACAACCTCAGCCACCCCGAGGACCTGCGTGCCAGCGACCACCGCTACGTACCCGCCGCGGTCTTCAGCAACCCGCAGATTGCCGTGGTCGGCATGACCGAAGAGCAGGCGCGCCAGGCCGCTGAGCGTGAAGGCTTTGAGATCACCGTCAAGGCACAGAACTTTGGCGACACCGCCTACGGCTGGGCAATGGAAGACAAGATCGGCCTGTGCAAGCTGATTGCCCGCAAGGACAACGGCGTGCTGCTCGGCGCACACCTGGTCGGTGAAGAGTCCTCCGTGCTCATCCAGCCGCTCCTGCAGGCAATGAGCTTCGGCATGGATGCGCGCACCCTCGCACGCGGCCAGTACTGGATTCACCCGGCACTGACCGAAATCGTTGAGAACGCGCTGCTCGGTCTGGAATTCAACGAGCCCGCCAACTAACGCCGGCTAGATAACGCCCGGAAGCCGAATGCTATGGGCGGTCAACATACACGAGCCAATATACGAGAGGAGGGGGTCGTACCACAGCGGTACGACCCCCTCCTCTCGTTTCGGTAGCTAGAGCCGGTTAGGCGTTGTCGCTTTCAGACTTCTTCTCAGCCTTCTTAGCTTCTGTCTTTTCAGCCGGAGCTTCAGCGGAAGAATCCTCAGCCTTCTCAGACTTATCGGACTTCTTAGCGTCGTCCTTAGCCTCAACCTTCTCTTCCTGAGGCTTCTGCATCATTTCGGCGGTCTGCTCACGCAGCTCCTCAAACTTCTCAGCCGCCTGCTCGCGCAGCTCGGCAAGACGCTCCGCCTGGTGGTCCGCATACTCGTGCAGACGCTCGGCAGCCTGCTCACGCAGTTCAGCGAACTTCTCAGACTGCTCCGCCGCGTACTCCTGCAGACGAGCCAAAGAATCCGACGTGCTATCAGAAACCTTGCCGTACATTTCGTCCACGTAGGAGGAGAAATCCTGCAGCACCTTCGCGCGGCGAATCTTGTGCGAGGGGGTCAGATAGCCGTCCTCCTCGGTCAGATCGCGGTTCATGATGCGGAACTCGCGGATACCCTCGGCGCGCGAGACCAGCTGATTCGCCTCGTCCACAATTCGCTGCACGGCGGCGCGTACCGCCGGATGCACGGCCGCCTCCGGGATGGACAGTGAGCGCGGCAGCCCCAGGTGCTCGAGCTGCTCGGGCAGGGTATCCGGATCCAGGGTCACGAGGGCCGCGATGAAGGGCTTCTCATCCCCCACCAGCATGGCCTGGGAGACCAGGGGAGAGGTACGCAGATGGTTCTCCGCAATGCCCGGAATGACGTTCTTGCCGCCGGCGGTGACGATGATTTCCTTCTTGCGTCCCACAATCTTCAGCAACCCGGCCTCGTCGAACTCGGCCAGGTCGCCGGTACGGAGCCAGCCGTCCTCGGTGAACGCCTGGGCGTCCTCCTCGGGGTTCTTGTAGTACCCCTTCATGACGCCCACACCGCGCACCAGTAGCTCGCCGTCCTCGGCGATGGTGCCCTCGGCACCTGGAAGAAGCGGGCCAATCCTACCGATCTGATACGGGGTGATACGCCCGGCCGCGATGGGAGCGCAGGTCTCAGTCAGGCCGTAGCCCTCGATGACCTGCACGCCCACCGCGTGGAAGAAGTGCGCGAGGCGCTCGCCCAGCGGGCCGCCTCCGGAGACCGCGTAGTGTAGCTGCCCGCCCAGAGCCGCACGCAGCTTGGAGTACACGAGACGGTCGTACAGGGCGTACTGCGCCGCGAGCTTGAAAGATACATGTCCGGTGACCTTCGCCTTCGACCAGGCAATCGCGATGTCCACCGAGCGGTCGAAAAGAGCTTTGTTGAGAGAACCGCCCTTCTCTGCCTTGGCCTTGGCCCCCTCATACACCTTCTCGAAGACTCGGGGGACCACCAGCAGCATGGTCGGCTTGAAGCTATCAAGGTCGGCCGCGAGGTTCTTAATGTTCGGGGAGTGGCCGATAACCACACCGGCGTCCAGGGCCAGCACCTGAATCAGGCGAGCCAGCACGTGGGCCAGCGGCAGGAAGAGAATCGACGAGTTGCGGGGGTTCGCAATTTCGCTTTCCACGAAGCGCGTGTTGGCGCTCAGGTTCAGGAAATTGCCGTGGGTGAGCGGGCAACCCTTGGGGCGGCCGGTCGTGCCGGAGGTGTACACAATGGTCGCGAGGTCGTCACAACCGGCTGCGGAACGTACCTGCTCCAGCCGCTCATCGCTTACCTCGGAGGCGCGAGTGCTCAGGGTATCGAGGTCACCGTTCTCAATGACCCAGCGGTGCTTCAACTGCATGGGCTCCTGGGTCGTGGAGGCGAATTCCTCAGCCTCCGCGATGCGCGCCAGAAGCTTCTCATCCTCAACGAAGATGGCGGTAGCCTCCGAGTGGGCGAGCGCCCACGCCGCCTGTGCGGGTGCGTTGGTCTCGTACACCGGCACGGAGATGGCGCCCGCGTACCAAATCGCGAAGTCAATGACGGTCCACTCGAAGCGGGTGCGGCTCATAATGCCCACACGGTCACCCGGGCGGATGCCCGCAGCAATCATGCCCTTAGCTAGGTCGGTTACCATCTGGTGGAACTGCTGGGCGCGAATCGGCTGCCAGTTACCCGGAGACATCTGGCGACGGTACAGCACCGGGTTGGAGCTGTCGGCTCGGTGACGCTCAACAATGCTTGTCAGGTTCAGTGAGGGGTCGACAAGAACCTCAGCGGGAGTGGAGAAGACTTTCATAATGCGCCTTTCGAATCAGGGCGTAAGCTCGGGCGGTCCGGGCCGCGGGCTGTCCTCGAATGCTCGAGGTGCCGTGATGGCTTTCTGGTTGTTCTGCTCGCCGCGGCGGGTGATGCATTCGCCGGTGTGCAGCGGGCGGAACTGTCAGAATTTAGTGGTTTAGGGATGCGACAAAAGCTTGAACAGTAGAGAAAAGATACTCGGCGTCGTAGTCGAGCGTTGCCACATGGTAGCTGCGGGTCAGCCACCTAAATTCTACAGGAACTGAACAATGTTCGAGAAAATATTTGTGGGAGCTATCCGACACAGTATGATCGCCCAGTGAACGCGCGTACAGAACCGGCGCCTTCAACTGCGGAATCAGTGCACGCGTCTCAGCGCCCAAAAGATGTAACTGATGCACCGCCGCCGTCGGAACGATAGAATACGCGCCCTCGCTCACGCCAGGAACCGCAATATCGGAACCAATCGCCTTGAGCATCGGCAGAACCTTCGACACCTTACCGGCGTGGCGCATCATCGGGTTCACATCCACCATATAGGGGTTAATCAGCACCGTACCCGCCACCGGCAGGCGCGCCGACAGATGGGTCGCCACCGTGCCGCCCATCGACATACCAATGACCACCACACGCAGACCCTGATCGGTCAGGCGGCGGTACCCCTGCTCGGCAGAAGCCAGCCACTGCTCATAGGTGCTATCGCGCAAATCTTTCCAATGAGTACCGTGACCGGTCAGCAACGGCATCTCTACCGCATAACCAAGCTTCATGAAACGCTGAGCCAACGGGCGCATACTGTGCGGCGAACCCGTAAAACCGTGCACCAGCAAAATACCCACAGAATGCTGCGCAGGGTTAGGACTAAAGGAAACGGGGGAGTGATCGAATGCTTCCTGGTCGCCCTCGAGGCGACGCGCCAGGGAGTCCTTAACATTTTGGGTCGCTAGAAGCCTGCGCTCGCGAGCCTTGCGGCGCATCCGCTTGAGCGGCTCCAACGAGTTATCAAAAATGCTCATGGTCCTCCTTCGCTAACCTGCGAGAACATGAACGCAGGTGCAGGCTCTATAGCGTACCCCGACCGGCTACCACGGGCACAGCGCCGATGCTGGTATATCGCCCCCAGCGCACCCAATACACCGGTGCGCAGAAAAATCGTTCTCTTTTCTTTAATTATCGCGCGTTCTCTCGCGCCTCTCCAGACACGCTAGAATTGAGCCGGGAACATTCAGAGAGGAGACCCCAATGCCTAACACCGCCCTCTACTCAACGCTCAAGGTTCTTGGCTCACCCCTGCTGCAGGGACTGTACCACCACGACGTGGTTGGCCTGGAAAACCTGCCCGAGGGACCCTACATTGTTGCCAGCAACCACCTGGCATTCTGCGACTCCATTTTTATTCCTCTCGCCATGCCTCGCACCGTGAATTTCCTCGCCAAGAGCGACTACTTCACTACCCCCGGCGTGAAGGGGCGCGCCATGGCGGCGTTCTTCCGCGGTGTTGGTCAGCTTCCCATGGACCGCTCCGGCGGTCAGAAGAGCCAGGAATCCCTCAACGCCGGTGCGCAGGTCCTTAAGGACGGCCGCGTTATCGGTATCTACCCTGAAGGTACCCGTAGCCCCGACGGACGAGGTTACCGCCCCAAAGTTGGTGTTGCCCGCCTCGCCCTGGAAACCGGCGTGCCCGTAGTTCCCGTCGGCCAGATCGGTACCGACCTGATTCAGCCCTCCGGCTCGAACCGTATCCGTCTGCGCCATGACGGCAAGCCCATCCAGGTGCGTACCATTATCGGTAAGCCCCTCACCTTCGAGGAATACACCGACGGCTCAGACCTGAGCCACCGCGTTCAGCGTGAAATCGCCGACCGTATTGGCTCCGAGATCCGTGCCCTCAGCGGCCAGGAATACGTGGACGTGTACGCCGACCGCGTCAAGAAGCTCATGACTGATAAAAACATGAGCGCTGATGAGGCAGTCGCACACCTGCAGCACTAGGCATTGAGACAGCACCCTGAGACAACACCTCGGATGCGCATATACTCCAGATGCGCACATACGCCAGAGGGCGGGATGCGGTACATGCCGCATCCCGCCCTTTCGTATGCGGCTCTGCAACGGTGCTCATCAACCCGCGTATCGCCGACACCGGGTGGCGCCGACACCGGGTGGCGCTATCTAAACATGTGAGATGTACCTGACTGCAGGGTTAGGTGTTGAAGCAAGCAAGAGTACAATTAGGTCTATTCGGCCTGAAGAATCGCAAGCCAGCACGCCGCACAGGGCGCGCCGAGCACCCGAAACGCGGCTGAACCAGAAAACGCACAAGACCATCCCGATGGAGTGAAGATGAGCAATCAAAACCTCAGCACCTCGCAGGCCCCCGACCACGGCCTGGACACCTGGCGCGAGCTGCACATTGACCAGCAGCCCACCTGGAGCGAGCACGAAGATTTTGAGAGCACCATCGCCGAGCTGAACTCGGTACCGCCGCTCGTCTTCGCCGGTGAGGTCGACGCCATGCGCCAGGCACTCGGTGAGGTTGCTGAAGGCCGCGCATTCCTCCTGCAGGGCGGCGACTGTGCAGAAACCTTCGCGGGTGCAACCGCCGACAAAATCTCCGGCCGCGTCAAGACCATCCTGCAGATGTCTGCAGTGCTCACCTACGGCGCCTCCATGCCCGTGGTGAAGATGGGCCGCATGGCGGGTCAGTTCTCCAAGCCGCGCTCCGCAGACATGGAAACCCGCGGCGACGTCACCCTGCCCTCCTTCCGCGGCGAAACCGTCAACGGTTTCGACTTCACCCCCGAAGCACGCGTGCACGACCCCAAGCGCATGTTGCGCGGCTACCACACCAGCGCCTCCACCCTGAACCTGGTGCGCGCCTTCACCAAGGGCGGCTTCGCAGACCTGCGCGCCGTACACCAGTGGAACCGCGGCTTCACCTCCAACCCCGCGCATGAGCGCTACGAGAAGACTGCCAGCGAAATTGGTCGCGCCCTCAAGTTCATGGAAGCCTGCGGCGTTAACTTCGATGCACTCAAGACCACCGACATGTACGTCGGCCACGAAGCCCTGGTAATGGACTACGAGCGTGCCCTCACCCGCATCGACTCGCGCACCCAGCTACCCTACGACACCTCCGCACACTTCCTGTGGATTGGCGAGCGCACCCGCGGCGTCAACGACGCACACGTGGACTTCCTCTCCAAGGTCCGCAACCCCATCGGCGTGAAGCTGGGCCCGACCACCACCGCAGAGGATGCACTCGCACTGATCGATAAGCTCGACCCGAACCGCGAACCCGGCCGCCTGACCTTCATCACCCGCATGGGCGCAAAGAACATCCGCGAGAAGCTGCCCGCAATCGTTGAGGGCGTGCAGGCTGAAGGCGCGAAGGTCGTCTGGGTCACCGACCCGATGCACGGCAACACCATCTCCGTGCCCTCCGGCTACAAGACCCGCCGCTTCGACGACGTGCTCGACGAGGTTCGCGGCTTCTTCGAGGTGCATGAGGCACTGGGTTCGTTCCCCGGCGGTATCCACGTGGAAATGACCGGCGACGACGTGACCGAATGCCTGGGCGGCTCCGACGCCATCGACGAGGCAGCACTGGCTGACCGCTACGAGTCCCTGTGCGACCCGCGTCTGAACCACTCGCAGTCCCTGGAAATCGCGTTCCTGGTCTCCGAGTACCTCAAGAACCGCGCATAAAACGTTCATGCGCCTCGCCGTACTAGTCGGTGAGAAATAGCAGAAAAAACAATGCCCGGGTCTTCATTCATCGTGAATGAAGACCCGGGCATTGCGTTTAACCTGCGCGCTGCAAATACGAGGACAGAGTGCACAGACGAGGACGGAGTGCTCGAGTAGGGGAGCACTACTAGAAGGTCAGGAACGCCTCAATATTGCGCCACCACTGCGACTGCACCAGCGAGGTCGCAAGCCACCAACCGGTAAAGCTCGAACCCATGCCCAGCAGAATCAGCGCCAGAGCCCAACCGCCCACCGCCATACCCGAGGGCGGGGTCCTAAACTGCTTGGCGGGTAGGCGAGGATCCTTCTGCGAAGACTGCTCGGATTCCTGAGAAGAAGCGGCCTCCTCTGCCGGTGAAGCCTCCGACGCGCTCGCCGCTCCCTTAGACTTCGAACGACGCGTACCGGAAGGACTCAACGAACGCTCCGCATGAATTGGGGCGTACTCGCCATGAGCTGAGATGAACTCCTGCTCCGTCTGCGGGCCAATACCAACGGACTGAGTCAGCGGGCCCTTCGCCGCGGCGGTACGGCGGCTCATGAATGAGCCCAGACCACGCTTGCCGGATTTGCCCTTTGAATCTTCCTGCTCCTGATCAGTGTCAGAATAGTCATTATCGGAGGCAGAACTCACCAGAGGCGGAATGCCCTGGCGGTTGAGCACGGAGTCCTCAGCATCCACGTCGGCAAGGTGCACGCCCTGACCCGCCGTCGAAGCATCGTACACGAGGCTGTCGGGGGAGTAGACATCGTAGGCGAGCAAATCGCGGGCATCGCTAAAAGCACTAATCGGGGTGTTACGCACCATCTGCGCGGCACCGCTACGCTCCGCAATATCGGCAACAGCCTCCCAAAGGGGAAGCTCCGGCTCCGGGCACGAGGGGGCACGCCAAGCACGCTCAGACTCACCCAACGACTCAGAAATCTCCAGCAGAGCCGTGAACAGCTCGGTCGCATCCTCCGGGCGGGCGTGAGGCTGCTTGCGGGTACACCACGAAATCAGCCCCGCAATATCGCGGTCCGCACCCGGCGCGACATCGGTCAGCGCGGGCATCTCAATATTGGCGTTGTGGTAGAGCACCTGCTGGTCATTCTCCAGACCCACAAAGGGCAGACGACCTGAAAGCATGCGGTACATCATCACGCCGAGCGCAAAAATATCAGCCTGCGCGCCGACCTTCACCTTCGGATCCAGAACCTCCGGCGCCACGTAGGCGGGGGTGCCCATGGGGGCGCCCGCATCCACCTGATCGTCACGGCGGGAAAGACCAAAGTCCGTGAGCTTCACCTGGCCGTTAGCGTCGAGAAGAATATTGCCCGGCTTGATATCGCCGTGCAGGTAGCGGTTCGCGTGAACCTCCGAGAGCGCCTCCACCACCGGAATGAGGATATCCAGAGCCTCACCCAGAGACAGCGCATTACGCACACGTAGCAGCTGGCTCAGCGTACAACCGTGCACGTACTCGAGCACGATATACATGACCATCTGGCCCGAAAAATATTCGGTACCCGACGAAATCACGCCCACCGTATGCCCGCCGCCACCCACCTGGCGCATCGAGCGCTCCTCACGGTGGAACTTCTGACGGTTCGCTGCATCCTCAGCCAAAGCGGGGGAGAGAACCTTGAGAGCAACCGGGTTATTCGACCACAGGTCCAGCGCATAATACACCTCGCTCATGCCGCCGCGGCCAATAAGCGAACCCACCTGGTAGTGACCCTCAATAATGGCGCCACTGAGCCACTGCGAAGAACCAATAGCGGTATCCGGGGCAGCGGGACGAGTGGCGGGAGGAACAGGAGTATTTGCAGAAGAACGAGGGTTCACAGGAGAAATCCGGCGTGGGCTGGGAGTATTCATACGTCTCAACATTTTAGCCCGCCCACCTGGGCAGAAGCGATGCCAAAGGGCGCCGGGCAGGTGAACACTCAGCGAATTCTTACAAAGTGCCGGTGGACCCGACTCCACCGCAAGAACAACGGACAGGGCACAAGAACGAAAGATATATGGCAAGGCTCCAAAGCCTGCGGCGGGTCAAAAGTGGTAAATACGTGTCAGCTCTGGCACTCTTAAAAGGTGACTAACGAAAATATTGCTCAGACCTTCGCCCTCGTCGGCGATTGGGTAACTATCCCCGAAATTGCGCAGGCACTCGACCTGAAGGTGACCCGCGTTCACAACCTGATTTCTGACGGTACGCTCATCGCTCTGCGCGATCCGGAAACCAACGTGCGCAAGGTACCCGCACTGTTCATGAACGGTTCGCGAGTACTCGAATCCCTCAAGGGCACCCTCGCTGTCCTGAAGGACTCCGGCTTTAGCGATGAAGAAGCTATCGTGTGGCTGTACACCAGCGACGAGTCCCTGCCCGGCCGTCCCATCGACGCGCTGATTGACGGTCGTAAGACTGAGATCCGTCGCCGTGCGCAGGCACTGGCTTGGTAATCCGGCTTGGTAATAGCGGCTCAGTACTATAGCTAAATAGGTTGAGGCGGCATACTCCGGTATGTCGCCTCAACTTGTTTAACGTTTATATGTGGTGGACCTCTACGCCTTGCGACGTAGCGCATCTATGCCTTGCGGCGCAGAGCACGACCCACGATATCGGTCAGTGCCGCATGCGTCAGCTCGTCCAGGTTCATCGCCTCCAGTGCCTCAAACACAGCCTGAGACTTCTGCTCAATCAGCTGCTCATGCTTGGCGAAAGCACCCGAAGAAACCATCAGCTCGCGGATGCGCTCCACCTGCTCATCGCTCAGCTCGGGGTCGCCCAAGCTATTGTGCAGAAGCGCCGCATCCTTCTCGTTGAGGGCAGCGGAGGTGAGCGCCACCAGCACGGTACGCTTACCCTCACGCAGGTCATCGCCAGCGGGCTTACCGGTCACCTCGGGCTGACCGAAGACGCCCAGCTCGTCATCACGCAGCTGGAAGCCCTCACCCAGCGGCAGACCGAACGCGCGGTAGGCGGCGAGTACCGGGTGCTGCTCGCTCACGGCACCCGTGCCGTCCTCCAGTGCGGCAGCCTGCAGAGCCAGAGCGCCACCAATCGTGAAGGGGTGCTCGCAGGAGTACTTGGCGGACTTGAAGCGAATCACGTTTAGGGCACGCTGCAGAGCCGCCTGGGCGTCCTCGGTTTCGAGAACCTCGGAGTAGACGTCCAGGTACTGACCCGCCAGAACCTCGGTGCGCATCCGGTCGAAAATGGTGCGCGCCGGGGCGCCGTAGATTGCGCCCTCACCCAGGGACGCGAAAACCTCGGCAGACCATGCCAGGGTCAGGTCACCGGCAAGGATGCCGCCGGTCAGACCGTAGTTGAACGCATCGCCGCGCCAGCTATTCTGCTCGTGTGCCGCCTCAAAACGCTTATGCACGGAGGGAGCGCCGCGGCGGGTGTCGGAGCGGTCAATAATGTCGTCGTGAATCAGCGCGGAGGTCTGGAACAGCTCCACCGCCATGCCAGCTTTCACAATAGACCAGGATGCGCGTTCCTCGGTTACGGGTGCACCGCCGGCACCTCGCCAACCCCAGTAGCTCAGCAGCGCGCGCAGACGCTTGCCGCCGGTGGAGAGGGACTCGATGGCCTCCAGCAGGGGCAGGGTTTCGGGGGAGATACCCTCGAGTAACTCGCGCTGGCGGGCAAAAAACTCCGCCATGAGAGTGTCAAAAGCGTGCAGGTAGGCTCGCTGCTCTTCAGCAATGCGCTCAGCGAGGTGCGCAGAATCCGCCTGGATATTCGGCGCCGCTACGGTGAGGCTCTCGGTCGCCTGGGGAGTGGGTGCTCCGGAAGGAGAATGGGGAGTCATACTATCCTTGCTGATGGTCGCTGTGTACGGTCCTGATGCGGTGCGGTGTGCACTTCTTCTAGCTTAGTGGAGAAAAGTCCAAGAGAACGCATTTACGAACATGTTTACGATAGATTACTCCCATTTTTCGTAGAAATGTGCTATATTTTCGGTAGGTGGGCGTAGAAGCTATGAGAGGAGGCGACATGGGGCAGGCGCGAACCGGCAAGAACAGCGGCGCAAGGAACGGCCGCGTCATTATGCACCTGGACATGGACGCTTTCTTTGTCAACGTCGAGCTCCTCGAAAACCCCGCTCTGCGTGGCGAACCCATTATCGTGGCGCCGCTGGGACCCCGTTCGGTTGTATGCTCCGCTTCCTACGAGGCGCGCGCCCACGGGGTGCGCTCCGGCATGCCGCTTAGCCGCGCCCGGAACCTCAGCCCCAACGCCACCGTCCTGCCGCTGCGTGGCGACTACCGGCACTACTCCCGTGCCGTCATGGCAATCCTGAACAATCTGAGTCCCTACGTTGAGCAGGTTAGTGTGGATGAAGCCTTCGTGGACCTAACCGGCGCCTATCTGCACGGCCACGATCCCGTCGCCCTGGCGCAGCGCGCTCGCGACCGCATCGCGCAGGAACTCTCCCTGCCCTCCTCCGCGGGGGTTGCGCCCAATAAACTGCTTGCCAAAATGGCGTCCACCGGTAGTAAACCGAACGGGCTGTGGGTCATTCCACCCGAGCGCGTTCAAGAATTTCTTGACCCGAGAAAAGTCTCCGACCTGTGGGGAGTGGGTGCGAAGAGTACCGAGCAGCTCTCCCGATACGGTATTCACACCATCGCCCAGATGAGGTCCATGAGCCTGGACTGGCTCAAAGAACGCTTCGGTACCGCCCAGGGCGAGCACCTCTGGGCCATGGCGCGCGGCATTGACGAACGCCCCGTAATCACCGAACGTGAAGAGAAAAGCATGGGTGGCGAGCACACCTTCGAGACGGATACGACCGATGCCCAGGAGGTGAGCGCTGCTATTCGGGAGCTGAGTCTCAAACTGGGAAAGCGCCTGCGCACCGCCGGGAAACTCGCCGGAGGGCTCAGCCTCAAAATCCGCTACAGCACCTTCGAAACGCACACCCGCGCTATTGCCCTGAACGTGCCCGTAGACTCCGGCATGCAGATTGCTTCCTTGGCATTGGAAGCCTTGCGCGCAGATGAAATCTTGGTAGGGCAAGCGGCGCCCCGCGCCCTGCGACTTATCGGCGTGCGTGCCGAAAAGCTTGCCCGCGCAGAAGACGGGGTGCAACAAACTCTCTTCGACTCCATCGAGAGTGGGGCAAACTCGCGCTCCATACAAACTGGCTCCGCACAACGACGCGGCGGGGGAGCTGGTAATAGTCCGCAGAACGGTACTCGCACAGGGGCTGGTATTTACTCGGGGTCTGGTATTCACTTGGGATCTGGCGCGCGCCTCGTGAAAAGCGGCAGATGGTCCGAGGTGGAGCATGTCATGGACGCCATTCACCGCAAGTACAGCCGCGAAAGCCTCAAACCCGCCTCCGGGGTGGCTGGGCCGGAACAGAAAGCCGAGGAAAAGGCTGGACAAAAAGCCAAGTAAAAGACTGGGCAAAAGGCTGAGGAAGGGAACTATGCTGAGGAAAGCTCCGCCGAAAGGATGGCACCCTCCGCAGAAGACCTTAAGGCGCTTCTGCCTGAAAAGAATGCGCCAACCCCACCCGGCGCGGTACCATGGGAAGCATACGACGGGAAGAAGCGCTCACCGCGCCAGCTGATGCACTAGCTAACCCGGCTGATACCGACGTCATCTTGAGCAGAGACACCTCAAAGGAGAAAACGATGGCACTGTCCGAGCGCGAACAGAAGGTTCTGGACCAGCTTGAAGAACTCATGAGCAATGAGGATCCGCACTTTGCCTCCTCCATGTCTTCAACCGGCAATACTGCGCCGGTTTTTAGTGCTCGCCATTTGGCTCTCGGTATTCTCTTCGTTCTCATCGGCCTGGGCATCATTATTGGCGCGGTCGCATCTAACATGATTTGGCTGGGCGTATTCGGCTTCCTCTTCGCGGCCGGTGGCGTGTACTTCGCAACCACCAGCAAGAAGACCCCGGTGGATTCCTTCCTCGGCGGTAAGGCAGAAGGCGCAGCCCGTGTGCGTCAGCGCGAGCAGAAGGATCAGTCTTCCTTCATGAACCGCCTGGAGAACCGCTGGGACGAGCGTAATAACGGCCAGCTCTAAAGCATTTAGGGTGCAGAAGCTTCGCGGCTTAGCTCATAGAGCTGACCCCCGATGCGAACATCTCAAAACTCAAGACTGATTAAGCGGAGGTAAGAATTCTCTTACCTCCGCTTTCTTGTGCCCATTTTCTGCACTCAGTTCCCGGTGCCGGGTGTTGTGCCCCGAACCGTGAACAGACCCGAACGGTGAACAGACCTGAGCCCCCTCGAAGCAGGCAATCTGAGGGTTGCACACTGAGCGGGAATACGCCCGAAGCTGTGTAGAAGCTGTGCGGCAGCGTTAAAAATGCAGAAGAGAGCATAAAAACACTAAAAGATACTCTGCCGGGTGGGGTAGGTGGTGGAAAGTGGGGTAAAGTGGAGGGGAAAGCTGAAAGTCAGTCCTATCGCCGTGCCCTCAAACAGACGGCGGAGGCGTCGGCCCGGCACACCCCGCCACCGGCACCTACAGGATGTGTGGAGCAACCACGCTCCCGCAGGCTTCAGCACAACGGCACACATCAGGGGCACACATCGGGGAGGTGAAGTGAATGTTCTTAGGTACCTACTCACCACGAATGGACGCCAAAGGACGCATCATCCTTCCCGCCAAATTCCGTGAGGAACTCTCAGCAGGCCTCGTTCTGACCCGCGGTCAAGAACGATGCCTGTACGTTTTCCCCGCCGCAGAATTTGAACGCATCCACGAACGGATGCGCACCGCGCCCCTGCCCGGACGAGCCGCCCGAGACTTCCTGCGAGTCTTCCTCTCAGGAGCCTCAGACGAACTGCCCGACAAGCAGGGACGCATCACCATCCCGCCGATACTGCGCCAATACGCAGGACTGACCGACAACCTCGTCGTCATCGGATCCGGTACCCGCGCAGAAATCTGGGATGCAGCCGCCTGGGAGGAATACCTCGCCCGCACCGAAGCTGAATTCGCTGCCCTCGACGAGGACCCGTTCAGCCCGCTACTCTAGTCGGCACCCCGCCGGTGCGATGGCTACCGCCCGGCATCTCTCTACCACTACCGCACCACTCTTCCGTAAGCTTTCCCGCAGGACAAACTCTCACAGGAGCACCCATGAGCGTAGACCACGCCCCCGAAACCGGTACGACCGCATCCGGCGCTGCCGCCAAGGTCACCGGCGCATCCATTGAGAACCTCTCCCAGCGTGAAGCCAGCGAACGCCACGTGCCCGTCATGCTGGACCGCTGCATTAACCTGCTGGCACCCGGCATTGAACGCGCCGTTGAGGAGCGCGGCACCGCCTACGTTATTGATGGCACCCTCGGTATGGGTGGCCACTCCGAGGCGCTGCTCGAACGCTTCGAAAACCTTGTACTCATCGGTATTGACCGCGACCTGCAGGCGCACGCCATTGCCGGCGAACGCCTGGCACGCTTCGGTGACCGCTTCGTACCCGTCCACGCCGTCTACGACGAAATTGACCGCGCCATGGAAACCGCCGGCGTGCAGGGCATCGACGGCATCCTGATGGACCTGGGCGTCTCCTCCATGCAGCTGGACGAACGCACCCGAGGCTTCGCCTACTCCTACGACGCGCCCCTGGACATGCGCATGAACTCCGAAGATGAGCTCACCGCCCGTATTGTTGTCAACGAATACAGCGAAGACCAGCTGCGCCGCATTATCCGCAACTGGGGCGAAGAGAAGTTCGCATCGCGTATCGCCCGCGCCATCTGCACCGCCCGCGCCAACGCGCCCCTGGAAACCACCGGTGAGCTCGTACGCATTATTCAGAAGGCTGTGCCCGTCGCCGCGCAGCGCACCGGCGGCCACCCCGCCAAGCGCACCTTCCAGGCGTTGCGCATCGAAGTGAACCACGAGCTTGAAGCCCTCGAACGCGCCGTGCCGGCAGCCCTGGAGGCGCTCAACCTCGGCGGCCGATTCGTCGCCATGAGCTACCACAGCCTCGAAGACAAAATCGTCAAGAGGGCACTGACCGCAGAGGCAACCTCCAAGGCGCCCAAGGGCTTCCCGGTAGAGCTTGAAGAACACAAGCCCACCGTCAAATTCATTACCCGCGGCGCCGAACCGCCTACCGACGAGGAAATCGAACAGAACTCCCGCGCCGCCAGCGCCAAGCTGCGCGCCGCCGAGAAGATCCGCATCCCCGCCAAGTAGAAGACAGAAAGCGAAGAAGAGTGAGCACCCAGCACGCATCCCAGCGCCCCACCCGCACCCAGGGCGCCCCGCGGAGTCGACGCGCCGGTTCCTCGCGCCCTGCCGCCGGCACCCCCGGCGCCGTTGGCTCTACCCGCGCATCCTCTACTGGCTCTACCGGCGGCTCTACCGGGGCGAGCCGCGCCTCCACCCGAGCCCACTCCGGCCGTACCCGTACCGCGCGTCTGGAGCCGGTCACCGCCTCCCAGCCGGTGGTCCGCCCCGTCAGCACCGCCGCATCTCACGGTGGTAAGCGCACCTCAACGAACGCGAGCCGTGTTCCCTCGAGCGTCCGTGCGGCAGCACGCACCGAAGAAGCACGCGAAACGAAGCCCAAGCAGCGTAACCCGCTGTCCACTGTGCGCCGCCGAGCCCGTAAGCTCAGCCCGCCCACCATGCTCGCTGTTTTTGCGGCAATTCCGCTGACCCTGATTTTTATTCTGCTGCTTAACGTGCTGATTGTGACCCGACAGTACGACATGGTGGATTTGCGCGCGCAGGAACAGCGCCTCGTGCAGGAGAACCAGGCGCTGCAGCAGGAGATTGGTTTCAAGGAAGCCCCGCAGGATTTGGCGATACGCGCCAGTACCCTGGGCATGTTTGTGAGCTCTTCGCAGGCGACCCTGAACCTGCAGTCCTCCACGATTGAGGGCACCCCCGCCCCGGTGGCAAGCCCGACCGGTGCTGAGGGAAACAAGCAGGAGAATCTGATTTCGCCTCCGGCAGCTGGCTCGAACGAAAGCTACGCCAAGAGCATTGTGGACGCGGACAAGTCCGTTCAGCAGCGCCACGGCCAGGCGAGCGCGGCGGCTAAGGCATCTGCAAGCGCCTCGGCGAGCCCTGCTCAGCAAACTAACTCAGCTCAGCAGGCCAACCCCGCACCGGCGAATAGCGCCCCTGCTAGCCCGGCTGCTTCCGCCGCACCGAGCGCCGCTCAGCAGCCCGCAGCTAGCCCCGCGGCAAGCCAGGTTGCACGATAAACAATATTGACCACAGGATGCGTAGCATCACCGATAGACTAGACCAGCGAAAGGACCACCGCATGAGCTCCGACGCGCGTAAGAACGCGAACGAATCGGCATCCGGTCAGCCGGATCTGACCCGCCGTGGCTTCGTCGCAGGCGCCGCAGCCACCTGCGCTCTGGGCGTTATCGGTGCGAACCTGTTTATCCGCCAGGGCTTTGACCCCGGTGCAGTGGCGAATGCGTCCCGTCAGAAGCGTTTGCGCTCCCAGGTGCTGCCTGCTGTGCGCGGTCAGATTCTCGATATCAACGGTAACGTTATGGCGCGTACCGTGCAGCGTTATAACCTGACCGCAGATCAGAGTGCCGTTGCGACCTTCAAACGCTACAACGAGGACCGCACCCAGAAGATTGAGGTCACCCCCAACCAGCTGGTGTACGAGATGGTCGATATTCTCAAGACCGTTGACCCGGGCATTACCGATGAGTTCATCAAGTCCAAGCTGGACGGCACCTCCAAGTACTCGGTGATTAAGGCAAATATCACCCCGGAAATTTTCAATAAGATTGATGCCCTGGGTGCGCCCTTCATCTACGGTGAGGCGTTCTCTCAGCGCCTGTACCCCAACGGTAGTGTGGGCGGTTCCGTGGTCGGTAAGTACAACATTGTTGAAGAGGCAGACGGCAACGGTACGGGCGGTACGGTGTCCCGTAACTACTCCGTGGGCATTGAGCGTGTCTTTGAGAAGGAGCTTGCCGGTACCCCCGGTGAGCGCACCTACGAGATTAGCGCTGATGGCGTGCGTATCCCCGTAGCGAAGGAAGAGCAGCGCCTGGCGGTGGACGGTAAGAATATTCGCCTAACCATTAACCGTGATGTGCAGTATTTTGCGCAGCAGGTGGTGCGTGCCCGCGCCGAGGAGCTGAAAGCTGAATGGTGTACCGCCATTGTTATGGATGTGCGTGACGGCTCCATTTTGGCTCTTGCTGATTCCTCCACGATGGACCCGGGCGCGGCAACCATTGAGGACGCGGCGGACATGACCCCGCGCGCTATTTCGCAGAGCGTGGAGCCCGGTTCGACCGAGAAGATGCTAACTGCTTCGGCGCTGATTGAGCAGGGCCTGACGACTCCGACTAGTGTGTATGATGTGCCCGCGACCCTCACGATTGACGGCCAGACTTTCAAGGATGCGTTTGAGCACGGGGCGCAGCGGCGTACTTTCTCGGGCATTATTCATGACTCGATGAACACCGGTACGGTGCTGGTCGGTCAGAAGCTCAGCAAGGAAGAGCGCTACAACTGGTTGAAGAAGTACGGCGTCGGCGAGTTTACCGGCATTGAGCTGACCGGTGAGGAGCAGGGTATAATCGCTGATTGGCGTGATTGGGATGGCCGTCAGCAGTACACTGTGCTGTTCGGTCAGGGTGTTGCGCAGACTCCGCTGCAGACCGCCATGATTTTCCAGGCGCTGGGCAATAAGGGCGTTCGTCTGAAGCCGCGCATTGTGGACGCGATCATTGACGCCGACGGTACCGAACATAAGCGTGCCGTAGAGCCTGGCGAACGCATGGTCAGCGAGGAGACTGCCGCTTCCTGCCTGACTCTCATGGAGAATGTGGTGGAGCAAGGCCACGCCCGTCCGGCGAAGGTGACCGGCTACCGCGTGGGCGGTAAGACCGGTACTGCGGAAACTCCGAGTGAGAAGGGCGGCTACGACGGCAACACGACGTCCTTTATTGGTGTGGCGCCGATTGAGAACCCGCAGTTCTTGGTGGCGGTGACCATGCAGCGTCCTGAGGGTAGCGTGGGTGCGAACGGTACGACGGCTGAGTTCTCCAAGATTATGGAGAAGACCCTGCACACCTATAATGTGCCGCGTTCTACCGGTGAACCGGAGTTGATTCCGCTTTTTGCTGAGGATAGCCCCAATAAGACGAGCTAAAGGTGAGCGGGGAAGAGGCGCCCGGTAGCTGATTCGTGATGAAGAAGCGCCGGTACTGAACACCTGTCGAAGCCTAAAGACCGTAGAATATTGAATGACCCTGTGTGCCTTGAGCGCATTGACCATACAGAGCTCACCGCTTCGGACAGCGGAGAGGAAAGAAGGACGATGGATACCGCATCTCACGCACCCGGCCAGAACCTGCTGGGCGGCGACGCTCAGACTCTGCGCCCGAATTCTGTGCGCCCTGTGAGTTTGGCGCACCTTCGCGAACATCTGCAGGGCTTGGGCGCTCAGGTGAGTGTCCAGCCGGCTATCGGCGTTCAGGGTTCTGAATCCGTTGATACCGTTGAGGTTACCGGTATTAGCATGGACTCCCGAGGTGTTCGCCCCCAGGACCTGTACGTGGCTCTGCCCGGTGCGAAGGTGCACGGTGCGCAGTTTGCTGAGGCCGCGTTGAAGCTGGGTGCTTCCGCTATTTTGACGGATGCTGCCGGTGCGCAACTGCTGGGTGAGGCGCCGGTGCCTGTCCTGGTGACTGAGAACCTGCGCGAGTACGTTGGTCCGTTGGCTGCGCTGATTTATGGTTCGGCTTCGTTCCCCGCCACCCACCGCTATGCGGTGACTGGTACGAACGGTAAGACCACCTCCACCTACATGCTGGAGTCGGTGTTCCGCACCGGCCTGGGTGTGAAAACCGGTCTGATTGGCACTATTCAGATTCTGATTGATGGTGTGTCGGTTCCTTCGAAGATGACCACCCCGGAGTCTCCTCACGTGCATTCTCTGCTGACGATTATGGGTCAGCATCAGGTGCGTTGCGCCGCAATGGAGGTGTCCTCGCACGCGATTGATTACCACCGTGTGGACGGCGTGAAGTATGCGGTTGCTGGCTTTACGAACCTGACCCAGGATCACCTGGATTTGCACGGCACTATGGAGCATTATTTCGAATCGAAGGCTCAGCTGTTCACCCCCGAACGTGCCGAGCTGGCTGTGATTACTGCTGATGACGAGTGGGGCGAGAAGATGTTCTCCGCCGCTTGCGAGCAGATGGGTGCGCAGCAGGTGCACCGTCTGGTGACTGCTCGCGGTGCCGGTCTGGCTGAGGTACCCGCAGAGTTTGGTGCCCGCGACTGGGCTGTGGTGAAGGTTCAGCGTGAGGGCCTGGGCCACCGCTTCCACGTGGCTAATGGCGCAGGTGAGAGCGTTGAATGCTACACCGGTCTGCCCGCTGACTTTAACGTTTCGAATGCTGCGCTGGCGGCCCTCATGGCGTACCTGGATACTGACTCTGCTGAGCGTGAGCGTCTGCTGCCTGAGCTGGTCTCCGGTGCGGCTCTGACTCCGGTGGTGCCGGGTCGTATGCAGCTGATTTCTTTGGCTCCGCACGCGATTGTGGACTTTGCACACAACCCGGACGGTCTGACCCGCGCCCTGGAGGCAATGGACCGCCCCGGCGACGGCAAGGTCATGATTGTTTTCGGCGCGACCGGTGAGCGTGACCAGCTCAAGCGCCCGATTATGGGTGCGATTGCGGCACAGTACGCAGATATTGTGGTTGTGACTGATGACGACCCGCACGGTGAGGCGCCCGAACCGATTCGTGCCGCTGTTGAGGAGGGCGCGCAGAAGGCTGAGAACCGCCGAGCCACCCAGATCCTGAATATTTCTCCGCGTGCCGCCGCTATTGATGCGGCAATTGCCCTGGCGGGCGAGCATGATGCCATCCTGATTGCTGGCCGCGGCCACGAAACCGAACAGGATGTTGACGGCGTGGATATCGCCCTGGATGACCGCGTTGAAACCGCCCGTGCCCTGCGTGCGCACGGTTTCGAGATTCTGCCTGACTACCAGCGCATGCTCGATGAAAGTGACTCTAAGACCGCTGAAGGTATGGTGAAGAATGATTAAGCTCAGCGCCGCCCAGATTATTGAGGCAACCGGCGGCACCGCTATCGGCCTGGAGGGCCGTGAGGAGCAGGTGTACGCAGACTTCGCCACCACCGACTCCCGTGAGGTGCAGACCGGTACCCTGTTCGTGGCGAAGCCCGGCGCGGTCACTGACGGCCACAGGTTCATCCCCATGGCGTTTGAGAAGGGTGCGACCCTGGCGCTGGTCGAGCGTGAAGTACTCGACGAGCAGGGCGTGCCCTATCCGAGCATCCAGGTGCCCGATGTGGTGCTGGCGATGGGCGATTTGGCACGCTATTCCATTGAGCAGATGCGCGCTCAGGGTGAGCTGACCGTTATCGGTATTACCGGTTCAGCCGGTAAGACCACCACCAAGGACCTTCTTGCCGCCATTTTCACCCCGGAGGGCCCGACCGTTGCCCCGGTTGGCTCCTACAACAGTGAAGTGGGCGTGCCCCTGACCGTTTTCCGTGCGGATGAGTCTACCCGCTACCTGGTCATTGAGATGGGTGCCGACCACGTGGGCAACATCGAGTACCTGGCGAATATTGCGCATCCCGATCACGGTGCAATCTTGAAGGTTGGTACCGCGCATGCTGGCGAGTTCGGCGGCGTGGATAATATTGAGCGCACCAAGGGCGAGCTGGCTGAGGGTGTTCAGCCGACCGGTTCCCTGGCGCTGAACGCTGACGATGAGCGCGTGCTGCGCATGGCGTCGCGTTCGGTTGCCCCCATTACTTACTTCGGCGTGGGTGAGAAGACCGGCGCGAACGGCCAGCCCTACGAACGCTACGTGGCGGCGCTGAACCTGCGCACCACCGACGCAGGCTGCCCCGAGTTCACTCTGCGCCTGCCCGACGGTAGCGAGTACGAGATTTCCTCGCAGCTGATTGGTGAGCACCACGTGCACAACCTGCTGGCTGCGGCGACTGTCGCCTACAACAGCGGTATTTCCGGTGAGAAGATTGCGCGCGCGCTCAATAAGGCAGCGGCAGCTTCGAAGTGGCGTATGGCGCGCACCGACCGCGCTGATGGCGTGACCGTCATTAACGACGCCTACAACGCGAACCCCGAGTCGATGGCGGCTGCACTGCGCACTCTGGCGCAGCTGGGCCGCACCGTTGACCCTGCGACTGGTCAGCCGCACCGCACCTGGGCTGTTCTGGGCGCCATGCTGGAGCTCGGTGACGCCTCCGTGGAGGAGCACGACCGCATCGGACGCCTCGTGGTGCGCATGAACATTTCCAAGCTGATTGCTGTGGGCGACGAGACGAAGCCCATCTACAATGCGGCTCACCTGGAAGGCTCCTGGGGTAACGAGGCGACCTGGGTGAAGACCCCGGAGGAGGCAGAGCAGATTCTGCGCGCTGAGGTTCGCCCCGGCGACATTGTGCTCTTCAAGTCCTCGAACGGCGCGAAGCTGGGCATTCTGGGTGACCAGGTTGCTTTCGCCGAGTACACTTTCGGCGCTGAGGAAGAGCAGGCACCGACTTGGCTTTCTGCCGGTGACTTTGTTGAAACCACCGATTTGAGCGACCACCTTGCCGCTCACCTGGACGGTACCGCTAATGGCGACCGTACTTCGACCGAACAGACCACGAACGAAGGGTAGCGCTTTATGATTACCGTGCTGATTGCTGGAATCTTCGGATTCCTCATCTCCCTCACCGCGCTGCCGGTGTTCATCAAGAAGATGAAGTCTCTGAAGCTTGGCCAGCTCATCCGTGAGGAAGGCCCGGCAGCCCACCAGCACAAGGCGGGCACCCCCACCATGGCGGGTCTGATTTTCATCCCCGCGGCGATTCTCGCCTACTTCTTGACCCTGGCGGTGAGCGCCCTGCTCTTCGGTACCGCGCCGGTACCGACTGCTACCGCGTGGCTGACCATCGCCTTCACCCTGGGCATGCTCGGTGTGGGCGCGGCGGACGACATCATGAAGTTCCGCAATAAGGGCAACGAGGGTCTGACCGAGAAGCAGAAGACCATTGGTCTTCTGGGTGTTACCCTGCCCTTTGCGTACCTGGCGTTCCAGTTTCCGAATGAGTCGGGTGCTCGTCCGGCGTCGACCGCTATCTCCTTCGTGCGTGACCTGCCTATTGATCTGTTCGCGGCGGGTGCGGTCTTCGGTTCCATCCTGCTGGTTGGTTGGATTACCCTCATCTCCCTGTCCGGTACGAACGCGGTGAACTTCACCGATGGTCTGGACGGCCTGGCTGGCGGCATCATGATGACCATCTTCTCCGGCTACCTGACCATCAGCATCTGGCAGTACGTGCACGCCTGCTCCGCTGGCGCTGGCACCGCCTGCTACGATGTGCGCGACCCCGGCTCGCTGGCGCTGATTGCTGCTTCCCTGGTGGGTTCGCTGGCTGGCTTCCTCTGGTGGAACGTGTCGAAGGCACAGATCTTCATGGGCGACTCCGGCTCCCTGGCATTGGGCGGCGCAATGGTTGCCTTCGCGCTGTTTACCCGCACCGAACTGCTTCTGCTGGTCATCGCTCTGATTCCCGTGCTGGAAGTGTTCTCTGTGATCGTGCAGAAGTTCGTGTTCAAGACCAGCCGTAAGCGTTCGGTCGCAGCGGGGGAGAAGCCCCTGCACGCGCACCGTTACTTCCGTATGACCCCCTTCCACCACCACATGGAGAAGGTTGGCGTCAACGGCAAGTACTCAATTGATAAGCGAGGCATTGCCCCCGGGACCGTCAGTAGCGGCGAAGTGAACTCCGTGTTCCGCCTCTGGGTTGTTAATGCCCTCTGCGTGCTCGTTGCCCTGGCGCTGTTCTTCGGTGACTGGTTCTCGCAGACTTCTGGAGTGATTCACTAATGTCAACTATTGAACAGCCGGATACAGCTCGCATTGAAGCGAACGCCGCCGCTATTGCGGTGAACCCGGTGTACGAGAACGAGCGCCTCGCGGAGCTGACTCACTGGGGTGCGCCCTGGGCTAACCTGCGCGTGGTCGTGGTGGGTATGGGCACCAGCGGCGACGCTGTGACCGACGTGCTTGCCCAGCTGGGCGCGAAGATCGTTGTCATCGACGGGGCTGATACCCCGGAGAAGCGTGAACGCATCGACCTGTACGCTAACGCCTACGGCAACGTTGAGGGCCTATTTGGTCCCGAGCACATGCGTGCACTGCCCCTGGTAGACGGTCAGGAACCCGAGCTTGTGGTGACCTCCCCGGGCGTGCGTCCCGACCACCCGGTCATGCTGGACGCTTACGAGCGTCGCATCCAGATTTGGGGCGATGTGGAGCTGGCGTGGCGCCTGAATGAGCGTAGCGACCGCCTGACCCCCAAGTGGCTGTGCCTGACCGGTACGAACGGTAAGACCACCACCGTGGGCATGGTTGATTCCATCCTGAAGGCTGCCGGTAAGAAGGCTATTCAGGTAGGCAACGTGGGCATGCCCATCGTGTACGCCATTGCCGACGATGAGCCCTACGAGTTCTTCGCGGTGGAGCTGTCCAGCTTCCAGCTGCACTGGACCTACTCGATGTCCCCGTACGCTTCGGTGGTTCTGAACATCGCTGAGGATCACGTGGACTGGCACGGCTCGTTCGACGCCTACAAGGCCGATAAGGCACGCGTGTACGAGCACACTCAGGTTGCTTGCATCTTCAACACCGACCATGTAGACACCCTGCGCATGGTCGAGAACGCGGACGTCATTGAGGGCGCTCGCGCGATTGGTTTCAGCTCCACTGAGATGCCCGCCGTGTCGATGCTCGGCCTGGCTGAGGACATCATGGTGGATCGAGCCTTCCTGAAGAACCGCTACAACGAGGCGTACGAGCTGGCTGTTCTAGAGGATTTGGCACCGGCACCCGGTAAGATGCCCGCAAAGCACACCGTGGAGAACGCTCTGGCGGCTGCGGCGCTGTGCCGTGCGGCTGATATTGACCCGAAGGCTGTGGGCGCTGGCCTGCGTTCCTTCAAGACCGGTGCGCACCGCAACCAGCTGGTGGGTTATGCGAACGACATCATGTGGGTGAACGATTCGAAGGCTACGAATCCTCACGCCGCGAATGCGTCGATGAGCGGTTACCCCTCGCTGGTGTGGATTGCCGGTGGTCTGTCGAAGGGCGTTGAGTACGATGAGCTGATTGCTGCTCACGCTCAGCGCCTGAAGGCTGTACTGATTATCGGTACTGATACTGCGGCGTTGAAGTCGGCGTTGGCTAACCACGCTCCGCAGGTTCCGACCTACAATATGACCGCCGCTGTGGCTGATTCTTCGGACGGCATTGCCGTGATGAACGCGGCCGTTGCGAAGGCTGCTGAGCTGGCGCATCCGGGCGATACCGTGCTGATGGCTCCCGCGTCTGCGTCGATGGACCAGTTCAAGAATTATGCGGTGCGCGGTGATGCGTTTGCGAACGCTGTTGCCGCCCAGCTGGCAGACTCTTAGGACGCTACCTGCAGGGGGCGTCTCGGGTGACCGGGGTGCTTTTTGCGGGTTCTTCTCGGGGGTGGGATGGTAATGGTGTCCCACCCCTGAACCTTTTTCGTGTAGTCGCCACGACGAATCCGTGGCAGTTGAGGCCTATAGGAGGGCATGTGAGTACCAGCGCATCTTCGGAGCGTTCGGCTTCTTCGGCGCGTTCGACCGCGAGTGGTCGTTGGGCGTCTTTGCGAGCCGGTTGGGAGGATTTCTCTGCGCCGTTCCGTGCTCGTGCCGATAGGCTGTACCGTCGTGGTTTGAAGGCTGACCTGTGGGATGTGCCGGTGATGCTGCTGATCACCACCTTGGGTCTGGCTATTTTTGGCTGCATTATGGTGCTGTCGGCCTCGAGCGTCACCATGATTTCTCAGGGCCAGTCGCCGTTCTCGCAGGTTTCGTCGCAGGTCATGTTCTTGGTTCTTGGCGTGATTGCGATGGCGGGTATTACGCGCATCCCGGTGGGTGTCTACCACAAGAAGTTTGTGGTGAACGCGATGCTGATTGCCGCGTTGGTCATGCAGCTTGCTGTGGTGGTCGTTGGCGTTGAGGTGAACGGTAACCGTAACTGGTTGAAATTCCCCGGCGGCGTGCAGATTCAGCCGTCGGAGTTTTCGAAGCTGGCGATTATTATGTGGCTGGCATGGGTGTACAGCCGCCACGGCGATATTTCTCGCAGTATTTGGCGTACTCTGTTCCCCTCGATTTATGGTGTGGGTGCCCTGGTGCTGCTGATTATGCTCGGCGGTGATATGGGTACCGCCATGGTGTACGGCTTCATCTTTGTGGGCATGATGTGGCTGGCGGGCGCTTCTCGTAGCTCGCTGCTGAAGATTGGCGGCGCGTTTGCGGCGTTGGCGCTGGTGGGCGTTCTCAGTAGCGCGAACCGTGTGGCTCGTATTTTCGGTGTTTGGGGCTCGTGCACGAACGCTAACTGTGACCAGGCGAATTCTGGTGAGGTGGCGCTGACGACCGGCGGCTTCTTGGGTGTTGGCCTGGGCCAGTCGCGTCAGAAGTACAACTACTTGGCTGAGGCGCATAACGACTATATTTTCGCCATTATTGGTGAGGAGCTGGGCCTGCTGGGTACGCTGGCGGTTCTGCTGCTGTATGCGGGCCTGGTGTATTGTGCGGTGCGTATTATGCTGCGCACTACTGACCCGCTGGTGCGTTTGGCTACGGGCGGCATCATGATTTGGCTGACTTCTCAGGCGATTATCAATATGGGCATGGTGTCCCGTATTTTGCCGGTGATTGGTGTGCCTCTGCCGTTTGTCTCCTATGGTGGTTCGTCGCTGTTGTCTTCGTTGTTTGCGGCGGGTTTGTTGTTGGCGTTTGCGCGGCAGACTCCGTTGCGTGGCGCGACGGCACCGTCGAATATTGAGACTCAGAGCGTGCGTGAGGTTCGTCGTGCGAATGCTGATTGGCAGCGTCGTACGCCGTTGCAGATTGTGCTGAATCAGGAGGAGGCAGCTCGTGCGGCTGCCGGTGGCCACCTGATGAAGGAACATAACCCGTTTGCGCTGATGTTTGGTCCGGAGAGCACGTTGCGCCGCTGGTTGGGTTTTGCGCCGGATCAGCAGCGTGAGTTGGCTCGTATGACTCGTGAGCAGGAGAAGGAGCGTATCCGTCAGGAGAAAGCTCGTATTCGCGAGGAGGAGGCGCAGGTTCGTGAGGAAGCTGCCCGTGTGAAGGCGGAGCAGAAGGCCGCGCAGAAGCAGAAAACGGAAGCACAGAAGCAGAAAACCGAAGCTCAGAAGCAGAAGGCCTCGCAGAAGCCTGCACCGACGAAGGCAGCTCCGAAGAAGGCTTCCGCTCAGCCTCGTACCGGTCAGCAGGCTCGTGTTGCGAGTGGGCAGCCCGCGCAGGGTCGCCCCGCCCAGAAGACGACTGCTCAGAAGCAGACTGCTGCGAAGCCTGCAGGTCAGAAGCCCGCGGCTCCGAAGCATGCTGTACAGCAGCACGCTGCTCAGCCTCGTACCGCTCAGCAGCCCGCCGCGCAGAAGCGAGTGCAGCAGCCTCGCGGTGCCCAGACTCGTGGCGCCCAGCCCCGTAGCGCGCAGCATCGTCCGTCGGGTTCGCTACCTGCGGGTCTGCAGCCGCTGCATCCTGAGGATCGTCAGCGTCGTGCCCAGCGACAGGGTAACCCTCGACAGGGTGCTCAGCGTCAGGTGACGCCGCGACAGGGCGCCCAGGCAAAGGGCGCTCCGAAGAACGGCGCTCAGCAGGCGCAGCGTCCGGCTCAAGGCGCGGCTCGGAACTCGGCTCAGCGCGGCACCCGCAAGCAGAGTTAGCCTCTGCAGGGTGAAAGGCTCGCGGCTGGAGCACGGCTGTTTGGGCTACTATTTGAGCCTCCACTTGCACTGAATAACAGATAACGCCCTCGCCGTTGAGTCCTAGCTCAACGGCGGGGGCGCTCTGTTGAACAGGCGCTATAGCGTAAAATGATGCTGTACCGATGTGTTGGGAGAAAGACCTATGACGAAGAAGGCGCCCTCTATAGTCTTCGCCGGTGGTGGCACCGCCGGTCATATTAATCCGATGCTCGCGATTGCGCGTGCGATTCGTGACCTTGAGCCGAACGCTAAGATCCTGATGCTGGGCACCGCCGACAAGATGGAAGCCGAGCTGGTTCCGGCAGCTGGTTTCGATATTGAGTTCATCCCTCGTGCGGCGTTCCCCCGTAGCATTAACCGTGCCGCTTTCGCTTTCCCCGCTAAGTTCTTTGGTGGCCTGTCGAAGACCCGCCGCATCCTCAAGGATGTAGATGCGGATGTGGTCGTTGGCGTGGGTGGCTATGTGTGCCCGCCGGCGTATTTGTCTGCGTTGAGCGCTAAGATTCCCGTGGTGATTCATGAGGCGAACGCGAAGCCCGGCTTGGCGAACCGCCTGGGCGGTACGTTCGCTAAGTTCACCGGTGTTGCGTTCCCTAACACTCCTTTCCCGCGCGCGACCCTGGTGGGTATGCCGATGAAGGATGAGATTGCCTACCTGAACCGTGAGGCGCACCGTTCGAAGGCTCGCCGTAACCTGGGCCTGGACCCGCAGAAGCCGACCGTTATTGTGACCGGTGGTTCGCTGGGTGCGCAGAGCCTGAACAATGCGGTGGCGGCGTGCCGTGACCACTTTGCGGAATGGGACTTCCAGATTCTGCATATTACCGGTAAGGGTAAGACTGTTCTGGATGAGAACGGTGAGCCGTTGAGCGCGCCGAATTACCGTCAGATTGAGTTCAGCAACGGCATGCAGGATGTGTATGCTGCCGCTGATCTTCTGCTGGTGCGTTCGGGTGCGGCGACCGTCAGTGAGGTTGCCGCTGTGGGTGTTCCCGCGATTTTTGTGCCGCTTCCTATTGGTAATGGTGAGCAGGCTCTGAATGCTCGTTCTCTGGTGGAGTCGTCTGCGGCTCTGCTGGTGAAGGATGCAGAGGTCACCGGTGAGTGGTTCGCCCGTGAGATTCCGGCTCTTATGGCGAATCCGGAGGAGCTGGAGCGCATGGGCGCTGCGGCGTATGAACTTGGTATCCGTGACGCGGCGAGCGTTATGGCTGAAGCAGTATTGAAGGCAGCTGAGAAGTAATGACTGAATTGATGAATCTTGAGATGGTGTTGCCTGCACCGCTGAACCCGCCGTTCCCTGAGCGTGCGAAGATGAGCGAGTTGGGCCGTGTGCACTTCATCGGTATTGGTGGCGCGGGTATGAGCGCTATTGCCGCTCTGATGCTGCAGGCTGGTGTGACGGTGAGCGGTTCTGACCGTGCGGAGTCGGCTACTATTGAGTCTTTGCGTGCTGCGGGTGCTCGTGTGGGTGTTCCTCAGCAGGCTGAGAACATTGTGGATGTTGATACCGTGGTGATTTCTACCGCGATTCGTGAGGATAACCCGGAGCTTGTTGCCGCTCGTGCGCAGGGTCTGCGTGTGCTGCATCGTTCTGAGGCTCTTGCCGCCGTGATGGGTGAGTCTCAGGTGGTTGCTGTTGCCGGTACTCACGGTAAGAGCACGACCAGCTCCATGATTTCTGTGATGTTTGATCAGCTGGGTGCTGACCCGTCGTTTGCGGTGGGTACTGTGATTGCTGGTCGCGGCACGAACGCGCACCTGGGTGCTCAGGGCCCGGAGTCGATTTTTGTGGCTGAGGCTGATGAGTCGGACGGCTCGTTTGTGCGTTACCGCCCGGCTATTGCTGTGGTGACGAATGTTGAGCCGGACCACCTGGATTTCTACGAGACGGATGAGCGTGTCTTTGAGGCGTTCAACCGTTTTGTGGGTTCGCTGGCACCTAACGGTGTTGTGGTGACCTGTGCTGATGATGCGGGCGCGGCTGATTTGGCTGCTCGTTCTCGTGCGGCGGGTGTGCCCGTGGTGACTTACGGTGAGTCGGCGGATGCTGACTTGCGTATTAGTGAGATTACCAGCGCTGGTTCTTCCTCGTCGTCGCACCTGTCCTGGTCGTTTGAATGCCGTGGCGTGCGTTATGAGGGTGAGCAGGATCTTGCGCTGAAGGTGCCGGGTATTCATAACCAGTTGAACGCTTCGGCTGCTTTTGCGTCGGCGTTGATTTCTGGTTACGAGGCTGCCGATATTGCTCGCGCTCTGGCTGAGTTTGTGGGTGCTGACCGCCGCTTCACCCTGCGTGGTGAGGTTGCGGGCGTGAAGGTCTTTGATGACTATGCGCACCACCCGACCGAGGTGTTCCGCGCTCTGGAGACCGGTCGTACCGTGGCTGATGGCCACAACCTGTACGTGATTTTCCAGCCGCATCTGTTCTCTCGTACTCGCGAGTTCGCGAAGGAGTTCGCTGAGGCTCTGTCGATGGCTGACCGTGCTCATGTGCTGGATATTTACCCGGCTCGTGAGCTGCCGATTGAGGGTGTGACTAGTGAGCTGATTACCGGTGCTGGTTTCTCTGAGGTTCGTTACGCTACCGCTGAGGACGCTATTGAGGATATTGTGACCTGCGCTCAGGCTGGCGATATTGTGATGACCGTTGGCGCTGGCGATGTGACCGCTTTGGGTGCGCGTCTGCTGGAGTCCCTGGAAATCCGTCACGGTGGCGAGTCGAAGAAGTCGGAGGCTTAGGCTGTGCCGATGAGTTCTGGTCTCTCTTCGGAGGGGCATTCCTCCTCGCGCGCGCCGAAGGCTCCGCGTTCGCGTGCTCGTTTGCGCGCCCAGCAGGTAGCTGAGAATGCGCAGGTTGAGGCTAAGAAATCTGAGTCTGTGCAGGCTGAATCTGCGCAGTCTCAGCTGACTCAGCCGCAGGCCACCCAGCCTCAGGTTGTGAAGAGCGCAGAAGCTACTGGGACTGCAAAGCCCTCGGAAGCTATGAAGTCTGTGGACGCCGTGAAGCCTGTCGAGGTTGCATCCTCGGAGGCTTCTGCTCAGCCTTCTGGTGCGCAGTCTGCCGCTAATCAGCCTTCCGCTACTCAGTCTTCGAGCTCCGTGCGACACATGCCGCGTAAGCCGGTGGTGCATAAGTCGCCCAGTCAGAACGGTGCTGATTCTTCGGCGTCCAAGAGCGCTGCGGCGGTTCATTCTTCAGCACAGTCTTTGAAGGATTCGGTGCGTTCTGCGCTGATGACCGGTCGTACCGTGTCTGAGGTTGAGCATGCGCCCGAGCTGTTTGATGTTGAGGCGTTTGAGGATTCTTCGTCGAAGACTTCATCCGCCAAGGGTGCATCTGCTCAGACTGCATCCTCGCAGTCGGTGAAGAGCGCAGAAAAGGAAGTAGCCGATCAGAAGGCTGCTCAGAAGAGTTCTGATAAGAAGTCTTCTGCCGATTCTGCTGAATCTCGCGAAGAGTCTGCCGCTCAGAAAGCTGAAGAAAGCGCCGATAAGGCGGGGGAGAAGGCTGTTGAAGAGCCTCGTCCCGCGAGCCGTTTTGGTCGTTGGCGTGCCGAGCGTGAGCAGCAGCGTGCAGCGGAGATTGAGAAGGAGCGCGAGCGTGCGAGCCGTCAGGCTCACCGTGAGCGTCTGCGTCAGGATCCGGGTCTGGACGGTCTGCGTGCTGAGGAGCGCCCCCGTAAGGAGCGTGCGCCTCTGACTCGTGCCCGTAAGCTGCTGTACACCGTCTCGGCACTGGCTATTATCGCGGTGCTGTATGTGGTGCTGGTCTTCTTCTCGCCCCTGTTGGCGACTCAGAAGATCACGGTGCGCGGCACGTCCCTGCTGGAAACCACCCAGGTGGAGCAGAAGCTTGAGCCTCTGCGCGGCGTTCCGCTCACTCGCATCGATGAGAAGAAGGTGCGTGAGCTGATCGGGCAGGATAATGTGATTCGTAGCGTGCAGGTGGAGAGCCGTCCGCCGCATGAGCTGGTGGTGACTCTGAAGGAGCGTACCGCGGTTGCGGTTGTGAAGCAGGGCGATACGTACCATACTGTTGATAGTGATGGTGTGAGCCTTCTGGAGTCGGCAACTCAGCCCGATACGTCGGTGCCGCTGGTTCGTTTCAGCGGTGATGACCCGCAGACTTCGGCTGAGTTCCGCACTATTTCTACCGCGCTTTCGGCGATGCCCTCTGAGCTTCTAGCTCAGGTTAAGGAAGCCGGCGCTACGTCAACCTCAAGTATCACTCTAACCTTGAGGGATAATACTACGGTGCAGTGGGGAACCGCTGAAGAGAGTGAGTTGAAGGCTAAGGTCCTGCTCTCCCTGCGCCAGGCTATTGCTAAGCGTGCCCAGGAGGAGACCTCCTCCGAGGCACAGACGCAGAAGGTGACCGTCTATGACGTGTCTGCCCCGCGCGTACCGGTGACCCGTTAGGGGAACCATTCAGGCGCTTTATCCTCCCTTTTTGTGTGAAATCCGCAAAAAGAGGGGGTAATTGCGCTGTGTGACTAGGAACCGACAAAAACAGTTTGGTATCCTAGCAGATAAAGTCATTCTTTAGAGGAAACCTTCAGGCTTAGATTAAGCTGCGGGTCTTCCGAAGCTGGAACACGGAACAATCGAGGAATACATGGACGCTGGAACTCCCCAGAACTACTTGGCAGTCATCAAGGTCGTTGGTATCGGCGGCGGTGGCGTCAACGCAGTCAACCGCATGATTGAGGTTGGTCTGCGCGGCGTTGAGTTCATTGCTATCAACACTGACGCTCAGGCTCTGCTGATGTCCGATGCAGACGTTAAGCTGGACGTTGGTCGTGAGCTGACCCGCGGTCTTGGCGCGGGCGCAAACCCCGAGGTTGGCCGTCAGGCAGCCGAGGATCACGCGCAGGAAATTGAGGAAGTCCTCAAGGGCGCAGACATGGTCTTTGTGACCGCAGGTGAGGGTGGTGGCACCGGTACCGGTGGCGCACCCGTCGTGGCACGTATTGCCCGCTCCCTCGGCGCTCTGACCATTGGTGTGGTGACCCGCCCCTTCACCTTCGAAGGCCGTCGCCGCTCCAACCAGGCTGAGACCGGTATCGCTGCTCTGCGCGATGAGGTTGATACCCTGATCGTTATTCCGAACGACCGACTGCTGTCGATTTCGGATCGCAACGTCTCCATGCTGGACGCATTCAAGTCCGCTGACCAGGTTCTGCTCTCCGGTGTGCAGGGCATTACCGACCTGATCACCACCCCCGGCCTGATCAACCTTGACTTCGCTGACGTTAAGTCCGTCATGCAGGGTGCTGGTTCGGCTCTGATGGGTATCGGCTCGGCATCCGGTGAGGACCGTGCCGTGAAGGCAGCTGAGCTGGCTATCGCTTCGCCGCTGCTGGAAGCATCCATCGACGGTGCACACGGCGTTCTGCTGTCCATTCAGGGTGGCTCCGACCTGGGTCTGTTCGAGATTAACGAGGCTGCACGCCTGGTTCAGGAAGTTGCTCACCCCGACGCAAACATCATCTTCGGTGCGGTTATTGACGACGCACTGGGCGATGAGGCTCGCGTGACCGTGATTGCTGCTGGCTTCGACGCAGTGAACCCGGAGACCAACTCCAACGCTTCCACTGCTGCGGCTACTCAGGCTCAGCGCACCCAGGCATCCTTCGGCGGTTCCACCGCTCCGGCTGCTAACGGCTACGGCTACAACGCACCCGCTGCTGCTCCGGCTTCCACCGGCGCTGCTGGCTTCGACGTTGACCTTCCCCCGGTTGTGGAGGAAGCTCCGGCTCGCCGCGACACCCTGGACGTCCCTGACTTCCTGAAGTAGTCTGCCCGGCTGTGAACGCATAGGCGTTGCACAGCTGAGAGTCTTATGAAGCTATAGGGGAGCTGAGAAACAAGCACATTGTGCTGTTCTCGGCTCCCCTTTGCTATACCCGCCGTTATACCTGCTGACACCTGATGAAGGAATAGATGATGAGCGACGCTCCCAAAACTCCGCTACTTGCTGCTGCCGATACCCGCACCTTGGGCTCTTGGCGTGTGCGGGTGGGTTTCACCTCCCGCGCGGCGGGCAACCTGGGTCTGCACGTGGACGATGAGCTCGGTGGCGGTATGGATGCCTCCCTGGTGCGCACCCTCAACCACCGTGCCGCCCTGGAGGAGGCGCTGGGTACCGAGCCGTTCTTCTACCTGAACCAGGTGCACGGCGTGCAGATTGCCTACCCGGAAGACTACGAAGTGGAATCCTACGCGCCCGGTGCACCGCAGGAGCGTACAGTTGAGCGTGCCCGCGCGGTGCTGGAGAGCTCCCCGGTCGCCGATGCGGCGATTAGCAGTGAGGGCGTGCCCCTGGCGATTATGGTTGCGGACTGCATTCCCGTGGTGCTGGTGGGTGAGCGGGTCGCGAACTGGCAACCAATCCTGGCGGTGGCTCACGCTGGCCGCCGCGGCCTGCTTGATGGCGTGCTTCAGCAGACCGTGCAGCGGATGCGTCAGCTCGGCGCGGAGAAAATTACCGCCTGGCTGGGTCCGAGCATTTGCGGTAGCTGCTACGAGGTGCCCGAGGAGATGCGCACTGAGTCCACCGAACTGATTCCGCAGGTGCATTCGGTGACCAGCCAGCAGACCCCCGGCCTGGATCTGCCCGCCGGTGCCCGCGCCGTGCTGGAGGAGGCGGGCGTGCAGGTGAGCATGGACTGTGCGCAGTGCACGTTTGAGGAGCCCGAGGTGTATTCGCATCGCGGGTTCACGAACCGCGGTGAGAAGCCGGGCCGTATCGCGGGTCTGGTGTGGATTGAGAAGGCGGCAGAGCCTACCGCCTAGAGTTGCTAAAGATATAGCCGCTAAAGATAGAGCTGCTGAAGAAGAGAAGATGTCTGAAATGAACGTAGAAGAGAACCTACAGTACACTCCCGAACGCGCCGAGCAGCTGCTGCAGAACTACCGCCGCGTGCTTGAGCGTATCCGCGCCGCGGAGCAGGACCACAGCGCCGTGCGTACCGAGGCGAGCGCCCCGGTGCAGCTGGTGACGGTCACGAAGTTCTTCCCCGCCTCCGACGCGGCGGCACTGCTGGATGGGGGAGTGACCCTCTTCGGCGAGAACCGCGACCAGGAGGCGAGCGCGAAGGCTCGCGAGCTTGCCGCATACTGTGCCCAGCGTGAGGTGCAGCCCCCGCACTGGGCGTTTATTGGCCAGTTGCAGACGAACAAGGCGAAGTCTGTGGTCAAGTACGCCTCCAGCGTGCATTCGGTGGACCGCCCCTCCCTGGCGGATGCGCTGGCGAAGGCGTACGCAAACCAGCTCTCCCGCTTTGAGGCGGGGGAGGCGCCCGCACCCGCGGCGGCGGAGCATGGTGCGCTGACCTGCCTGGTGCAGGTGTCCCTGGCGGAGGTCGCGACCGCTGGCCACGCCGCCGAGGGCGCGCGCGGCGGTACGAGCGCCTCCGAGCTGCTGGAGCTGGTGGAACGCATCGAGAACCACGAGCATCTGCGTTGTGGCGGCGTGATGGCGGTGGCGCCGCTGGGCATGAACCCGGATGAAGCATTTGAGAAGCTCTACGGGCTGGCATCGCTGGTGCGTGAGCAGGTGCCGCATGCGACCGAGATTTCCGCCGGCATGAGCGGGGATTTGGAAGCTGCGGTGCGTTGGGGCTCGACCTGTGTGCGCGTGGGTAGCGACATCATGGGTAAGCGCCCGGCGCTCTAGCCTCGCCTAAGCTACGCGCCGTGCGTTGTCTCTTCGAGCTCTGGACTGCTTTCGGTGCGGACCGGCGGCATAATCATCGGTGCCCTTGACCGCCTGCGCGGGGTGGGCGCTGGTAATATATACATGCCGGTGCATGGCGTACCGTTACGCACACACCTTCTGATGACGCACTACGGCAGAACCTGTACACCACCAACGTGAAAGAACAGCGAGAGAATCATGGCGAAACAAAGCCGTCTGGCGGGTTTCCTCGGCCTGGAACGATACCAGGGCGCTGAGACGACGCCGGAAGAATCCCCGCAGGCTGTGCAGGCTGACTCCCGCCGGGAGGCAAACGCCTCCGCAGTGCAGGCTGCTACAGCGCAGAAGACCGAAAGCTCTCACAGGCTTTCAGCACTGCCCGGTTCGGCACAGTACAGCGTTGCCGAGTCGCAGAGCGAAACCTACCACCTGCAGGACGAACCCGCCTATACTGAACAGGAAGAGTACCTGCAGGCTGATAGCTACGATGACGGTACAGAAACCGAGTATCTGGACGCAGAAGAATCTGCCGACGGACGAGCAACCGTAGATGCAGCGGCATACGCCACCGCTCATACACCTGAAACCACAGCTGACCTGGCAGAAACCGAGCAGACTTGGGACGACGCCAGCGCAGACAATTGGGAGGACACCCCGGTGCCGAATACCGAATACACCGAGCAGTACGCCGAGACGTACTCCAACGACGGCTACTACGACCAGGGCTACGAGCCCGAAGAAACCAACGGATACACCTACGGTTACGAGGAAGAAGAGGACGAATTGCGTCGCATCACCACTATCCACCCCCGCTCCTACAATGACGCAAAGATCATTGGTGAGGCATTCCGCGAGAACATCCCCGTGATTATGAACGTGGAAGAAATGCCTGACGCAGACGCAAAGCGCCTGGTGGACTTCGCATCCGGTCTGGCATTCGCACTGGAGGGCCGCATTGAGCGCGTCACCGCTAAGGTGTTCCTGCTGACCCCCTCCAACCTGGAGGTTCTGGGTGTGGCTAACTCCGAGGTTCCCGCCGGCTTTGAGACCGACGGCGAATTCCCCTTCGACCAGGGCTAAGGACTGATAGATGGGTTATATTTTCGCCCTCATTACGATCGTTGTCTACGTTCTCTACATTGCGATGCTGCTGCGCATGCTCTTTGACTGGGTGCGCATGTTCGCTCCGGAGTGGCGACCCAAGGGCATTGTGTTGCTCTTCGCCAGCGGTGTGTATGCGGTGACTGACTGGCCGATGAACCAGCTGCGCCGCCTGATCCCGCCAGTTCGTGTGGGTAACGTTGCGTTGGACACCGGCTTCCTGATTCTGATTGTTCTGTTGTCTTTGCTGCTGAGCGTCATGATGCGGATGACCGCGGCCTTCTCGTAAGCGCGTACTCCGCTAAGAGGCGACAGCTGACGAGCACAAACGATAGACCCCCGCCTGCCTGACCCGTTCACGGGTTGAGTGCAGAGCGGGGGTTTTCTGTGCCTGTGTTTTGCGCCTGTGTTCTACCTGGGGGATCGTCAAAATGTCTTCTCGACAACCTTCTCAAAATGCGCCGCAGGGCAGAAAATACAAGGGGGACAAGCGGGGACTAGGGAGGATATTAGACGTGGTGAATCCCACCCTTGCGCAGAGCGAATATTTTACGGTTCAACCGATATAAAACCCGGTGCAGAACCCAAAGAATAGTAGAATTGGTGCCAACGACTGCATCGCGGTATAGCCGTGCCCTGAGCCATCGGGACCCTGAATTATTGGGACCACGAGCTATCTGGCTGGTGAATCCGCGGCACTCAACTTCATCACCAAACCCCGTAGGGATACCTAGAGGAGAAGCCCATGGCAATCACCCCTGAAGACCTAATCACTAAGAGCTTCAAGATCGTGACCGAAGAGGCCGGTTACGACCGCAACGAGGTCGACGACTTCCTGGACGAGCTCGTTGTCGAACTGCGCGCACTCTACTCCGAGCGTGACGCTCTGGAGCGTCAGGTTGAGCAGCTCTCTGCAAACGCACCCGATTCCCCCGCAGCGGCTGTAGCACCCGCACAGTCCTCCGCGGCACCGGCTGCACCTCAGGATGCGGCGGCACTGCTCGCCATGGCACAGAAGGTTCACGACGAATACGTGGCACAGGGCGAGAAGGCTAAGGCTGAACTGATCGAAGAGGCTGAGAAGAAGGCTGACGCTATGGTGAGCGAAGCTCAGCAGCAGCGCGAAGAGGTTCTCTCTCGCCTCACCGACGAGAAGGAAGAGCTGGAGATCGCTGTTGAGGCTCTGCGCGGCTTCGAGAGCCGCTACCGCTCCAAGCTGCTGCAGCACCTGGACGCACAGGTTCAGGAGCTCAAGAACCTCAAGTCCATCGAGGCTTCCGCATAAATCAGTTCGCTTGAATGAGCTAACGACGCTTTGAGGCGTATGCCGCCCGGATTCTTTCTCTTCCACCGCTATTCACCGGGGAAGATGGAGAGAACCGGGCGGTATTCTCATACCTGCTCCGCCCGGCTTGAGAACACAGGATGAGAAGCGGGGGAGAGCACCCGCCACATCACCGCCGAATACTCGATGCACTACCCCGATTTGCTAAGCTAGAGGGGCACTATCGAACGGTACCGCACCAGGTTTGCGTTCGGGCGCGTAGCAACCGGCACAGACTAGAGGAGAGCTATGACCAACACCCCCAAGACTGCTGAATCCTCAGTCGCACAGGCTAGCGATAACGCTGCCGAAAACACCACCGAAGAAGCTACTGGACGCCGCGTGCGCATCCTTTCGGCTCGCTCCGCGGGGATTCTCGCGCTCGTGCTCGCCGCCGTCGTGTTCGTAATCGACCAGGGCACCAAATACCTGGTCGTTACCCAGATGCAGTTGGGGGAACGCATCACCGTCATTGACGGGCTTCTGTGGTGGTACTCGATCCGTAACTCCGGCGCCGCATTCAGCATGGGTGAGAACGTCACCTGGGTCTTCACCCTCGTCATGGTTGCCGCCGCGGCCGTGGTGTTCTACCTGCTGCGCCGCACCCGCGCCCTGTCCTGGACCCTCGCGCTGGGCGGTCTGCTCGGCGGTATCTGCGGCAACCTTTTCGACCGTCTCTTCCGTGAGCCCGGCTTCGGTTCCGGTCACGTGGTTGACTTTATTTCCGTACCGAACTTCGCGATTTTCAATATTGCAGATTCTGCAATCTGCGTGTGCATGGCGTTCATCGTGCTGCTGAACTTCAAGGGTCTGAACCTCAACGGCACCCGCGTGCAGGCGCCCGCTGACGAAACCCCGGCTGACGATAAGAGCACCGACGAAAAGAGCGCCAAGTAGCTCCCCGCCCCGGCTGCATCGCCGTTACACGTGCCTATAGCCGTTCTCACACAGACGACCCCTCACACAGAAAACCTAAGCAAACACCACCCGAAGGAGAGCCGCATGAGCGAAACCACCAACGCCGCCGAAGATACGGCACGCATCCGCGCCGAATTCACCGTTGAAGGCGCGCTCGCCGGTATGCGCCTGGACGCCGCACTCGCCGGTGCCCTCGACGCGCCGCGCACCCGCACCTCCGGGTGGATTCGTGACGGCCACGTGACCGTGACCAACAACGGCAAGACCGTGAAAATCGGCAAGTCCTACAAGCTGTCCGCAGGGGACGAGGTCGTCGTGGATGCACCCGCACCGCGCGATCTGGCGGACATCCGCCCCGAGAAGGTGGATGGCTTCCGCATCGTGCACCTGGACGAGGACATCGTTGTGGTGGACAAGCCCGCAGGCGTGGCGGCACACCCCTCACCCGGCTGGCACGGTCCCACCGTCATCTCCGCGCTCATGGGCGAGGGCATTTCGGTTGCTACCTCCGGCGCGGCAGAACGCCAGGGCATTGTGCACCGCCTGGACGTGGGCACCAGCGGCCTGATGGTCGTAGCCCGCAGCGAACGCGCCTACACCGAACTCAAGCGAGCCTTCAAGGAACGCACTGTGGACAAGGTCTACCACACCCTCGTGCAGGGCCTGCCCGACCCGCTGCGTGGCACCATCGACGCACCCATCGGCCGCCACCCCGGCAACGAATGGAAGTTCGCCGTGGTCGAAGACGGACGCAACTCCATCACCCACTACGACGTGCTCGAAGCCTTCGGCCCCGCATCCCTGGTGGAGGTGCACCTAGAAACCGGACGCACCCACCAGATTCGTGTGCACTTCTCCGCGCTGCGCCACCCCTGCTGTGGCGACCTGACCTACGGCGCCGACCCGCGCTTTAGCGCCGAACTGGGTCTGACCCGCCAGTGGTTGCACGCGCACCGCCTGGGCTTCGACCACCCCGGCACCGGTGAGCGCGTGACCTTCACCAGCGAGTACCCGCTCGACCTGTCCTACGCGCTGACTGCTCTGCGCGAGGGTAAGGTTCAGCTCGGCTAGACAGCCGGCTATTTATAGCCGCCCGCGGGCCGCCGCACACAGCTTCACATTCACCGCCCATCCTCCAGCCCACACCTCCAGGAGATTCCCGTGGCAACCAAAGAATTTACGCACCTGCACGTGCACACCGAGTACTCCATGCTCGACGGTGCCGCGCGCCTGGGTGACCTGTTCACCCACGCTAAAGAACTCGGCATGAAGTCCATGGCGACCAGTGACCACGGCTTCCTCTTTGGTGCCTTCGACTTCTGGCGCCAGGCTAAAGCGCACGACATCAAGCCCATCATTGGTGTGGAGGCGTACCTGACCCCCGGCACGCACCGCACCGACCGTTCGCGTGTGCGCTGGGGCGACGGCTCCCGTGATGACGTCTCCGGTGGTGGCGCGTACACCCACATGACCATGTGGGCTGAAACCACCGAGGGCATGCACAACCTGTTCCGTGCCTCCTCGATTGCGTCGCTGGAAGGTCAGCTGTACAAGCCGCGTATGGACCGCGAGGTGCTGCAGACCTACTCGAAGGGCCTGATTGCCACCACCGGCTGCCCCTCCGGTGAGGTTCAGACGCGCCTGCGCCTGGGTCAGTTCGACGAGGCGGTCCAGGCGGCGAGTGAATTCCGCGATATTTTCGGCAAAGATAACTTCTACTGCGAGGTCATGGACCACGGCCTGGACATTGAACGCAACGTCCAGGAGGATCTGCACCGCCTCGCCAAGAAGCTGAACCTGCCCTTCGTCGCCACCAACGACCTGCACTACACCCGCCAGGAAGACCACACCGCCCACGCGGCGTTGCTGTGCGTGCAGTCCGGCTCGACTCTCACCGACCCCAAGCGCTTCAAGTTCGACGCGGATAACTTCTACCTGCGCTCGGCAGAAGAAATGTACGCCCTGTTCGGTGACATTCCCGGCGCGTGCGAGAACACCCTCGAAATCGCTGAACGCTGCAACGTGGAGTTCAATACCAAGGCGAACTACATGCCGAACTTCCCCGTGCCCGAGGGTGAAAACGAGGAATCCTGGTTCGTGAAGGAGGTCGAGAAGGGCCTGCACTACCGCTTCCCGCAGGGCGTTCCCGACACTGTGCGCAAGCAGGCAGAGTACGAGGTGGGGGTTATTACCTCCATGGGCTTCCCCGGCTACTTCCTCGTGGTCGCCGACTTTATCAACTGGGCTAAGCGCAACGGTATTCGCGTGGGCCCCGGCCGTGGCTCCGGTGCAGGCTCCATGGTGGCGTACGCGATGCGTATTACCGACCTGAACCCGCTCGACCACGACCTGATCTTCGAGCGATTCCTCAATCCCGACCGCGTCTCCATGCCCGACTTCGATGTGGACTTTGACGATCGTCGCCGCGGCGAAGTCATCGACTACGTGACCGAAAAGTACGGTGAAGAGAAGGTCGCGCAGATCGTCACCTTCGGCACCATTAAGGCGAAGCAGGCGCTCAAGGACGCCTCCCGCGTGATGGATCAGCCGTACTCGGTCGGCGAGCGCCTCACCAAGGCGATGCCGCCGGACGTCATGGGTAAGAACATCGCCCTGGCGAACGTGTACAACGAAGAGGATAAGCGTTACGCCGAGGCGGCAGATTTGCGCGCCCTCATCGAGGACCCGGTCGATAAGATCTACGGCCAGGTGTTCGAAACCGCGAAGGGCCTGGAGGGTCTGAAGCGTCAGTGGGGCGTGCACGCTGCAGGCGTGATTATGTCCAGCAAGGACCTCGTGGACGTGATCCCCGTGATGCGCCGCGAGGCCGACGGCCAGGTCATCACCCAGTTCGATTACCCCACCTGTGAGGGCCTGGGCCTGATCAAGATGGACTTCTTGGGTCTGCGTAACCTCACCATCATCTCTGATGCGGTGGAGAACATTAAGGCTAACCGAGGCATCGACCTGGACCTTGAATCCCTCTCGCTGGACGACCCGGAATCGTACCGTCTGCTGGCGCGCGGCGATACCCTCGGCGTGTTCCAGCTCGATGGCGGCCCGATGCGCTCGCTGCTCAAGCTTATGGAGCCCGAGGAGTTCGAGCACATTTCGGCAGTGTTGGCGCTGTACCGTCCGGGCCCGATGGGCGCGAACTCGCACACCAACTACGCTCTGCGTAAGAACGGTAAGCAGGAGATCGAGCCGATTCATCCCGAGCTGGAAGAGCCGCTGAAGGACATTCTGGACACCACCTACGGCCTGATTGTGTATCAGGAGCAGGTTATGGCAATTGCTCAGAAGGTCGCGAACTACACTCTGGGTGAGGCAGACCTGCTGCGCCGTGCGATGGGTAAGAAGAAGAAGGCGGAGCTGGATAAGCAGTACGCTACCTTCCACGACGGCATGATTTCTAACGGCTACTCTGAGGGCGCTGTTAAGGCGCTCTGGGATATTCTGCTGCCGTTCTCTGACTACGCGTTCAACAAGGCGCACACGGCTGCGTACGGTCTGGTGTCGTACTGGACGGCGTACCTGAAGGCGCATTACCCGCAGGAGTACATGGCTGCGCTGCTGACCAGCGTGGGCGATAACAAGGACAAGCTCGCGCTGTACCTGAATGAGTGCCGCGCCATGGGCATTACCGTGCTCGCGCCGGATGTGAACGAATCCACCCTGACCTTCGCCCCTGTCGGTGACGATATCCGCTTCGGTATGGGCGCGATTCGTAACGTGGGTGCGAACGTGGTCGAAGGCATGATTGCCGCCCGCGAGGAGAAGGGCCGCTACGAGTCCTTCAACGACTTCCTGAAGAAGGTGCCGCTGCAGGTGTGCAATAAGCGCACCATCGAGTCGCTCATTAAGGCAGGCGCTTTCGACGACCTGGGCCACACCCGCCGTTCGCTGTCCCTCATCCACGAGGCGGCAGTGGACGCGGCCGTGGCGGTCAAGCGTAAGGAAGCGGCGGGTCAGTTCGACCTCTTCGGCTCCCTCGGTATGGACGATGCTCTGGGTGATGAGCTGACCGTGACCATCCCGGAGGTTCCGGATTGGGAACGCCGCGAGAAGCTGAACTTTGAGCGTGACATGCTGGGCCTGTACGTTTCGGACCACCCGCTGCGCGGCCTGGAGCGTGCGCTCTCGGATGCCGCAAGCCATTCGGTGCACGACATCATTGGTGAAGACTCGCACGTGCGCGACGGCGAAACCGTCACCGTTGCGGGTATGCTCACCGGCGTTTCGCGCCGTATCGCCAAGTCCAGCGGTAACCAGTACGCCTCCGTGGAGCTGGAAGACCCCTCGGGCGCAACCATTACGGTCATGTTCTTCTCCCGCGCCTACGAGACGATGGGCGCCGCCCTGGCGGACGACCTCATCTGCTCGATTCGTGGCCGCGTGCAGCGCCGCGACGACGGCAGCGTGAACATGAGCGCGCAGGAACTGCAGATCCTGGAAATCAGCGATGACGGCCGCGCCGCACCCATCACCATCGTGGTACCCGAGTACCTGGTAACCGAGGCGAACCTGAAGGAGCTGAAGGAGACCCTGCGCGACCACAAGGGCACCGCGGATGTGCGCATGCTCATCCGCACCCGCGATAAGGAGCAACTGGTGCTTCTGGACGCTAGTGTGCGTGTGGAACCGAACCCGAGCCTCTTCGGTGAAATCAAGACGATTTTCGGTCCGAGCTGCATTCGACGCTAACAACGCACAACCCCCGCTGAGGGGAATGACAGGGTGGATTCTGCATAGCAGAGTCCACCCTGAGCGTATATTCACTCACAACATACGGTGTATCCGCTGTATATCACGGTAGAATAGGTATAAATATTCTTGAGCGCTGTATAAGCGGGCGCTAGCGCCCAGCCAAGGAGAAACGAATGTACTGTCCCTATTGCAAGCACACCGACTCGCGCGTGGTGGATTCCCGCACCACCGATGACGGCGCCGCAATTCGCCGCCGCCGCCAGTGCACCTCCTGCGCTCGCCGCTTCACGACCGTTGAAACCACCACCATTTCGGTGATTAAGCGTTCCGGCGTGACCGAGCCCTTCGACCGTTCGAAGATTGCCGCCGGCGTGCGTAAGGCATGCCAGGGCCGCCCCGTGGGTGAGGATGATTTGGCGAAGCTCGCCCAGGAGGTTGAGGAGCTGATTCGTGCTCGCGGTCTGGCGGAGATTAACGCGCACGAGGTGGGTCTGACCATCCTGGAGCCGCTGTCGAAGCTGGACGCGGTCGCCTACCTGCGTTTTGCGAGCGTGTACCAGGCATTTGAGAACCTTGAAGACTTTGAGGAGGCGATTGCGCGTCTGCGTGAGGACCGCATCGCCCAGTAACTAGCTAGCACAGTAACTGACTAGCACAGCCACTAGCTAACCCAGTAGCTAATGAGCTCGGCCGCCGCTACATGAGCGGCGGCATACAGAAGGGACCGCCTTCCGAATGATTCGGAAGGCGGTCCCTTCGTACGTATGTGAAGCGCTATCCGAGGCGGATAGCAGGAAGCAAACCCTTACGCTTCGCCGCGGCGCTTGCGTTCCTGCAGCATGCCGCCAGCCCACAGTGCCGCACCCACAATACCCGCGTTGTTACGCAGGGCAGCCATGACCATGGGGGTACGAATCTGGTCCTCAAAGTAGGGCATGAACTTCTCCGGGTTCTTGGAGATGCCGCCGCCGATGATGAACAGGTCGGGGGAGAAGAGCATCTGAACGTGCTCGAAGTAGCGGTACAGGCGCTTGCCGTACTTCTTCCAGGACAGCTCGTGCACCTCGCGGGCACGGGCAGAAGCCTGAGACTCGGCGTTGTGGCCGTCGATCTCCAGGTGGCCCAGCTCGGTGTTCGGGATCAGCACGCCGTCGTTGATGAGGGCGGAGCCAATGCCGGTGCCCAGGGTGATGACAGCGATCAGGCCGTCACGGTTACGGCCCTGGCCGTAGGTTGCCTCAGCCAGACCGGCTGCGTCAGCGTCGTTGAGGCCGTAGACGGTGCGGCCGCCCAGAGCCTCGCTCATGACCTGTTCCAGGTCGGTGTTGATCCAGGAGTCGTCCACGTTCGCTGCGGAGAAGACCATGCCGTTCTTCACCACTGCGGGGAAGTCGATGCCGACAGCGGACTCGGGGTCCGGTGCCAGGTCGCGGCCCTGCAGCTCATCCACTACGCGGCGTACAACCTCAGCCACAGCCTCGGGGGTTGCAGGCTTGGGGGTGTCAATGCGGAAACGGTCGGACACGAGGTTACCGGTGCGCAGGTCGACGATACCGCCCTTAATGCCGGTACCTCCAATGTCCACACCAATCTGCAGGTCCTTGGGGGTGGGGGCGGGCAGCTCGTTGATGACGCCGGGTTCTGCGTATTCGCTCATGGTTTTCTCTCTCTTTCGCCCCGCCTACTGCCGTGTAACCTAGGGGAGTGGGCGGGCTTGTCAGTGGGTGAATTGATATAAAAGTGAGGTGCTGGGCTCGTACCTGCACAATACCTGCACAAGTAGGAAACCCAGAGGGCTGCGCTTAGGGCAGGGTCAGGATGTCCGCGCCGTCAGCGGTCACCACGAGGGTGTGCTCGAACTGCGCGGTGCGCTTGCGGTCGCGGGTGACCACAGTCCAGTCGTCATCCCACAGGTCCCATTCGATGGTGCCGAGGGTCAGCATGGGCTCGATCGTGAAAATCATGCCCTCACGGATCTCAGTGTCGTAGGCGGGTGCCGCATCGTAGTGGGGGATGATGAGGCCCGAGTGGAACTCACGACCCACACCGTGACCGGTGTAGTCGCGAACCACGCCGTAACCGAAACGTGCCGCATACTTCTCAATGACGCGACCAATCACGTTGATCTGGCGGCCCGGCTTCACAGCCTTAATCGCACGGTTCAGGGACTCTTCGGTGCGCTCAACCAGCAGGCGGGACTCTTCGTCCACGTTGCCGACGAGTAGGGTCTTGTTTGTATCGCCGTGCATGCCGTCCAGGTATGCGGTGACGTCCAGGTTGAGGATGTCGCCGTCCTCCAGCACGGTGGAGTCCGGGATGCCGTGGCAGATGACCTCGTTCAGGGAGGTGCACACGGACTTGGGGTAGCCGCGGTAATCCACGGTGGAGGGGTACGCGCCGTGGTCGCAAATGTACTCGTGGACCAGCACGTCAATCTTGTCGGTGGTGGTGCCGGGCACGCAAATTTTGGATGCTTCAACGATGGCGCCTGCCGCGATCTTGCCGGCTGCGCGAACCCGCTCAACTTCCTCGGGGGTGTACATGTTCGAATCGTTACCCTCGTTGGCGGTGGGCTTACCCACGTACTCGGGGCGAACAATGTGCGAGGGGACCGGGCGCATGGGGGTGATGCGTCCGGGGGTCAGACAACCCACGGGTGCTCGACCGGGCTCTGCGGGAAGATTGTGCGAAGTATTCGTTTTGGTTGAAGACATAGTTTCATCTTACCGGGCGTGGGCGGGTTGTGTCCCTTGCTGGGGCGCTAAAAAGCGGCGGATACACAAGCCGTACCTTTTTCCCAGATTGTGAATAAAATTTCATGCACGCTAGAGACAAAAACTGCGCGGGTGGAAAGCCGGGGTGGAAGGCAGAAGCGGAAGACCGCGGAGGGGAAACGCCGTGAGAAGCTCCACCCGACTCATTGCCACGAACCTACGCGCGTGAGAAGCTAGAAACACCAACCCCTCACCGTCGAAGGAGAACCCATGAGTGAGAAGAAAAACCACCTGAGCGAAGCCATCGAATCGGCGGTCGAAAAGACCCTGAACTCCGCGACTGAAGCCACCAGCCCGCACCCCGAAGAGTACTGGTACAACCTGTCCACCGGCGAGGTTGAACGCGGCCAGCAGAGCGCCGTCACCTCCCTGTGGGGCCCTTTCAAAACCTACGAGGAGGCGGCACACGCCATGGACCGCGCCCGCGAACGCAATGACGCCTGGGAAAAGGACGGCGGCTGGCTCTAAAGAACGAGCACCCTCAGCCTTGCCCAACGCCCTCAGCCACGCTCAAGGCGCACGCCGCCCAACAGACATACAGCCTGAGACGAAAAGACCCCCGCACCCGGAGCACCGGATACGGGGGTCTTTCTTCTCAAGCTTTTCTTCTCAGCCTAAAGCCTACTCAAAAGTGTGCTCAGCCGCCGGGAACTCACCCGAACGAACCTGCTCACGATAAGCACGCGCAGCGTCCTCCATGACCTGACCGACCTGCGCAAACTGCTTCACAAAACGCGGCACGCGACCGGAACGAACACCCATCATGTCCTGCCATACCAGCACCTGACCGGTGGTCACATTCGAGGCACCAATACCAATGGTCGGCACAGTGCCCACAGCCTCATCCACCAGCTGCGCAGTCTGAGCGGTCACCATCTCCATGAGCACGCAGAACGCGCCAGCCTCAGCCAGCGCCACCGCATCCTCACGAACACGCTCAGACGCATCGCCGCGGCCCTGCACACGGAAACCACCCAGAGCATGCTCCGACTGCGGGGTGAAACCAACATGCGCCACCACCGGAATACCGGTACGCACCAGGGCACGAACCCACTCAGCCATCGAAGCATCCGCCTCAATCTTGACCGCGTGCGCGCCGCCCTCCTTCATCAGGCGAACAGCGCTCGCCACCGCCTGCTGCGGGGACTGCTCATAGGAACCAAACGGCAAATCAGCAACCACCATGGCGCGGGATGCACCGCGAGAAACCGCCGCAACCAGCGGAATCATCTCATCCAGGGTAATGGTCAGGGTCGACTCGTAGCCGAGCACCACATTCGCCGCTGAATCGCCCACCAGCAGCATGTCGATGCCGGCGCGATCAAAAATCTGCGCCGTCAGGGCGTCGTAGCAGGTCAGCATGGAGAACTTCTGCCCGGTCGCCTTAGCCTGCGCCAGGTGAACGGTACGAACCTTCTTGACGGTGTCCAGGTCAAAAGGCTTCGACGCAGAAGCAGCTGCGGGAGCCGCCGCAGAGGTAGCGGCAGGCTGTGCCGCGTAGGGCGAAGAGATCTCGGAAGAACGCTCAGTAGTCATGCTGACTATTCTAACCCTGCACGGCTCCAACCTGGCGTACCGCTCACCACGAGGGAACAACTATGCCTAGTTCCAGATGAGGTTAATGTAGTAGGTCGGGAACGACGCAGCGGCGTTCTTATTCATCAGCTCCGGAACAGCGGAAGAAGCATCACTAAACTCACGCGGCAAATCGCGCTGAATGAGCGCCTGCTGCACCAGCGCATCCCAGTACAGCTGCATGATCGAATAGGTGCAGACTTCCTTCACGACGTCCTCCGCGTAGGACTCCCACGCCGGGAGTGCCGCATCGTTATCGAAGAAACCCTCATAGCCCTGAGACAGGCCCGTATCGCAGGCGTTCACCGCGTTCTTCGCGTACTGCAGCCAGTAGCTGCGGCTCAGCTCATCGGTAGTGTTGAAAGTAAACGCCTCATAGTCTGCCTTCAGCAGGGCGTAAGACGCCTGAATAGAACCGGCGAGCGGGGCGTGCGAAGAGAAGACAATAACGTCCAGAAGAGCAGCGATGTACTCCATCTGCACCTTCTCGTACGCGATACCGGAAGGCTGCGCCGGACCAGAATGCATCTGCACCAGCGCCTCCACCGCGTTGATGAAACGCTCAACGTCGGCGGTCGCCTTCACCATCAGATTCAGCAGACGCTGAACACACTGATAATCCTCAGAAATCTGCGAGAACACGCCAAAGGACAGGATGCCACGCTCAGAAGCAGCCGCCGCAAGAATCTGGCTCGTCAACCGCTGGCTCTCCGCCTCCGCCTTCGCCACGCTTACCAGCAGGGCACCGCAATACGCCAGGGCGCGGCCATCTACCAGCTGAGGCTGCTGCCGATGCAACGGCAAAAGACGCTCATGAATCTGACGGAAAATAGCGCTCTGCGCCAAAGCCTTCTTGCCCAGCTCCTCAGTCTTCAACAGCACAGTATCCGCAGAGAAATCACGCGGCACGAAATGGCGCGCATCCGGCGCAGTAAACGGCGAATAGGGGCGGCCCATCACCGGCTGCAACAGCGACATCGTGGTAAACAGCGAAAAACGAGCCGCCACCGGGTACAGCGAATCCGGGTAGTTCGGCGCATCCGGTGCGTTGATACGCTCCGTGCACAGAGTCAACCAGGTCTGCTCCACCGCCCGATCAGACGTAATACCAACACCCATACCCAGGATGCTCTCACCGAACGCCTCCGAAGGAAGCTTGCCGGGGTTCATGGCACGCGCCTGCATGAGCGCCACAGCCAGCTCCACCGTATAGTTCGTGCGGCGCTTCTTGCCCGCCTCATCAAGGTGCTGGAACGGACGCACGCCCGCAATTTTCTGACCGCGCGCCAGCGTATGCAGTTCCTTATTCATGGCGAACTGCTGCGGGTTACGCTGCATCATCTTCGACACCTCGTAAGCGCTCTTGCGGTTCAGCTTCTCACGGCGCTGAGCGCCCTCAGCCGACAGCGCATCATACTTGCCACGGCTTGCGTGAACATACCAGGAACGAATTACCTGAAGCGGCAGGAAGAAGAAAGTGTACTTCCACGACCAGCTAAAAATAATGACCGGAATAGCCGCGCTCGACCCCAAACGGCCCGTGTAACCGGTCCAGATGAACTCCACAAACGCACCAACCAGCGCCCACAACGCCAAAGTGCGAACCCTAAACGCCACACGGGAGGGGCGGTCCAGCAGGTAGGTCGCACCACCGGTCTTGTTATTCTTCATGACTGTCGGGCCAAAGACCGCAACCGCAAAAAGGCAGACCAGGTACAACACCAAGAAAACAATGGGGGCGGCAATAAGTAGTAGCCACTCTAAACCGGTAGGATCAGCGGCAACGATGCTGGTCGCCAGCGGAAGCTGCGCCAATGGAAACTGCACCGACGGAAACTGCACAGTCGAGGGAAGAATGGAATGTAGCATACCCCCATTATCGCAAGGCGACCCCGCTCCCCGCCCCGAGAACCGTCATATGCTAGGTATCTGAACCTGCTTGGCATCTGAGTAAAACCCACACCGCAGAAAAAGCGGGGGAGCGCCCCTCCTCGCATCGCCCAGAATCTGAGCTACCGCGGCGCAGAAAAAGAGAATTTACACAAACGAAACCTCCCACCCGCCCGCCACAGAGCAGAACCCGATAGGCTAGATAACAACAGGACACACGCCGGGGCAAGGAGGCGCCAGCACCGCTGGCACGCAACACTGCGGAACCCCCTGGAATCCTCTGGAATCCCATGGGACATGCAGGGCTTTCCGCAGCAGGGTCTTCCACACCTCGGCAGCAAATTTAGCGCGCCTCCGCCACCCACAGACGGGTACCACGCGGATGCGCGCCCGCACCGAGAGGGCAACTCATGGACCGTCAACAGGAATTCGTACTGCGCACCATCGAAGAGCGCGACATCCGCTTCATCCGCCTCTGGTTCACCGACGTGGTCGGCACCCTCAAATCCGTCGCGCTCGCGCCCGCCGAGGTAGAAAGCGCCTTCGACGAGGGCCTGGGCTTTGACGGCTCCTCGATTGAGGGTTTCTCCCGCATCTACGAATCCGACATGCTGCTGCAGCCGGACCCCTCCACCTTCCAGATTCTGCCCTGGCGCGGTGAAGAAGACATCACCTCCCGCATGTTCTGTGACGTACTCACCCCCGACGGTGAAATCAGCGCATCCGACACCCGCGGCGTGCTCAAGCGCGTACTCAACAAAGCTGCGGAGATGGGCTTCACCTGCTACACCTCGCCTGAAATTGAGTTCTATCTGCTCGAATCCTCCAAGCTCGGCGCCGACGGATTCCCCGTGCCCGTGGACTACGAATCCTACTTCGACCACACCCCCGGCGGCATCGTGCAGGACTTCCGCCGCAAGGCAGTGACCATGCTCGAAGAAGTTGGCATCTCCGTCGAATTCAGCCACCACGAAACCGGCCCCGGCCAGAATGAAATCGACCTGCGCCACGCCGACGCCCTGCAGACCGCCGACAACGTCATGACCTTCCGCACCGTCATCAAGGAAGTCGCCTACTCGCTGGGCATGTACGCAACCTTCATGCCCAAGCCCTTCACCAAGTACGCCGGCAGCGGCATGCACACCCACTTCTCCCTCTTCGAAGGCGACACCAACGCATTCTTCGAAGCCGGCGCCGAATACCAGCTGTCCAAGACCGCGCGCCACTTCATCGCCGGTGTGCTCAAGCACGCCCCCGAATTCACCGCGGTCACCAACCAGTTCATCAACTCCTACAAGCGACTCTGGGGCGGCGGCGAGGCGCCCTCCTACGTCTCCTGGGGCCACAACAACCGCTCCGCCCTCGTGCGTGTGCCCCTGTACAAGCCGAACAAGATGCAGTCCGCCCGCATCGAGTACCGTGGCCTGGACTCGGCGTCGAACCCGTACCTCGCCTACGCGGTGATTCTTGCAGCAGGCCTGAAGGGCATCGAAAACGAGTACCCGCTCATGCCCGCCGTGACCGAAGACCTCGCCGCCATGACCAACGCCGAACGCCGCGCCATGGGCTACAACCCGCTGCCCGCGTCCCTGCGTGAAGCCATCAATATCACCGAAGAATCCGAGTTCATGGCGGAGGTTCTGGGCGAGCAGGTCTTCGAGCAGTTCCTGCGCAATAAGCGCGCCGACTGGGACCAGTACCAGGCTCAGGTGACCCCCTACGAGCTCAAGCACAACCTCGGAATCCTCTAACGGCTGGATCCTCTCACCTCCTCACAGGATGAGTGAGCGCTGACAGCCTCAGGGCGGTACCCGCTACCGGTAACACGCCGGCGGGTACCGCCCACAGGTGTATCAGCATCGCTTTTTATCCCGCCGAAATTTATACTCTCTACCCACAGTTCTCACGCTATGACTGACAGCTCTCACTACCCGGTCACCGGGCTCATCCGCATTGTTGACCCCGCCAAAGAACCCAAACCGCTCACCGACATCGCCCCTGACGCGCTCGACGACGAGCAACGCGCCGAAGCCGAACGCAAAGCCCAGCTACGCCTGCGCACCCGCATGATTGCCACCGGCTTCCACGACCCGTCCAAGGCAGAACGCTGGCTCAACGCACCCGAGCTGAAGCACGTCTCGCAGGATGCGCTCTTTGCCGGGCTGCGCCTCGCACCCTCACCGGATATTGCTCTGCCCGCCCTCGTGCGCCTCATCGAGAAACACCCGGCGGTCGCCGAACGCGCCAACCGCGGCGAAGAAGAATTCGGCATGTACCGTCTGCTCGGCGCATCCCAGGCGATTGGCGATTTTCTCTACCGCCGCCCCGAACACATTGACCCGCTCTTCGACACGCAGGTGTACCCGGCTGAGAGCGCGCTGATTCGCTCCCAGCACCCGGCGTCGATTCTGCCGGAAACCGACGGGGAATTCCTGACCCCCATCGCACCGCTGGACACCCCCTACCGCCGCGACATCCTCACCGCCCTCGGCGCCGACCCCCACACGGAGCGTCCGCGCGCTGCCGCCGAGCAGACCGGCAAAGACGGCTACGTGACCCTGCGCGTCGCCTACCGCGCCGCCCTGGCGCGCATCGCCCTGCTCGACGTGTGCTGTGAAGACCCGGTCGAAATGATGCCCACCATCGGTCGTCACCTCGCCGATTTGGCTGCCGCCGCGCTGGAGGGCGCGCTCGCTATTGCGCGCACCGAAGTAGCGGAGGGACTGGGGCCCGGTCTGGCGGCTCCTCGCCGAGGCGAAGCCGTAGACGCCCTGGACTTGGCGATTATCGGTATGGGTAAGTGCGGTGCCCGCGAGCTGAACTACATCTCTGACGTTGACGTGGTGTATGTGGTTGCGCCCGTGGAACCCGCCGCCGCTGGCGCCGCGCCTCATGCCGGGGCAGAGGGGGAGAGCGCCCCGCTCAAGCTCACCGAGAACGAATGTTCCACCATCGGCACGGAGCTCGTGCACGCCCTCACCCGCGCCATCATGGGCCCCGCACCCGAACCCGCCCTCTGGGAGGTCGACGCGAACCTGCGACCCGAGGGCAAGGACGGCCCGCTCGTGCGTACCGTTGAATCCTACGTGCAGTACTACAAACGCTGGGCCGAAAACTGGGAGTTCCAGGCACTTCTCAAGGCGCGTCCCATCGCCGGTTCGGCGCAGCTGGGTGCCCGCTACGCCCGCGCAATTGACCCCTTCGTGTGGGAGTCCGCCGCCCGTGAATCCTTCGTGGAATCCGTGCAGGCGATGCGCGCCCGCGTGACCGACAACATTCCCTCACACCAGGTAGACCGCCAGATTAAGCTGGGTCCGGGCGGCCTGCGCGATATTGAGTTCACCGTGCAGCTGCTGCAGCTCGTGCACGGTCGAACTGACCCCGCCGTGCGCACCAAGTCCACCGTGGATTCTCTCGCGGCGCTGACCGCCGTCAGCTACATTAGCCGCACCGACGCCGAAGCGTTCAGCCGCGACTACAAGAAGCTGCGCGTACTGGAGCACCGCATCCAGTTGCAGCAGCTGCGCCGCACCCACCTGATGCCCGAGAAGGAAGCCGAACAGCGCGCTCTTGCCCGCTCGATTCTCTCCCCGGAACGCAACGGCACGCTCTCCGCCGAGCAGATGCTGAAGGCGTGGCAGAAAATTAAACGGAATGTCCGTTCTCTGCACGAGCGAATCTTCTTCCGCCCGCTACTCGCCGCTGTCTCCACGCTCAGCCGCGACGAAGTGGTGCTCAGCGAACAGGCGGCACAGGACCGTCTTGCCGCCCTCGGCTACCGCGACCCGCGCGGCGCCATGCGCCACATCAAGGCACTCACCACGGGACTTTCCCGTAGCGCAGACATTCAGCGGCACCTCATGCCCGTGCTACTGGGCTGGTTCGCCCGCGGCGTGGACGCGGACGCCGGTCTGCTCGGATTCCGCATCGTCTCCGAATCGCTCGGCAGCACCAGCTGGTACCTGCGCATGCTCCGCGACTCGCCCGCAGCCGCCGAACGCCTCAGCCAGCTGCTCTCCAGCTCACGCCCCATGACCGACCTGCTCGAGGACGCTTCCGCCTCCATCGCCTGGCTGGACAAGGTTGCCGACCTCAAACCGCTGGGGGAGGAGGCGCTTGCTTCCGAGGTTTCCTCCCTGCTGGCACGCCACGAGGACGCCGCCGAGGCGATGCGCGCCGTGCGTTATATGCGTCGGCGTGAGACCCTGCGCACCGCCATGGGGTGGACTCTGGGCATTGCGACTATTGAGGATACCTGCGCTGGTCTTGCCGCCATTGACGAGTGCACAATCGGTGCGGCGCTGCAGATTGCCCTGCGTGAGCTCCAAGCGGCACCGGAAGGCGCTGAACCCGCGGAAGTAGCCGAGCCCGCCGAAGCTGAGGCGGTAGCGGGGGAGAAGCTGCTCACCCGCATCGCCGTCATCGGCATGGGCCGCCTCGGCGGCGCCGAGAACGGCTTCGGCTCCGACGCGGACGTCATGTTCGTCCACGAACCCCTCGACGGGGTCGACGAAGACGCCGCACAGGAACAGGCGGCACGCATTGTCAACCGCACCCTGGCGCTCCTCAAGCAGCCCGTCAAGCCCGCCATTCGTGCCGAACGGCCCCTCGAAGTGGACGCCGACCTGCGCCCCGAAGGCAAGCAGGGCGCTATCGTGCGCTCGCTGGACTCCTACCGCTCCTACTACGAGCGATGGGCGGAAACCTGGGAATTCCAGGCGCTCACCCGCGCCCGCCCCATCGCGGGCGACGAGGCGCTCGGCGAGGCTTTCGTGGAGCTCATCGACCCGTACCGCTACCCGGCAACTTTCACGCCCGAACAGGTGCAGCAGATTCGCCGCATGAAAGCGCGCGTTGAAAACGAACGCATGCCGCACGGCGCCGACCGCACCCGCCAGCTCAAGCTCGGCCGCGGCGGACTCTCCGACGTGGAATGGCTGGTCCAGCTCGTACAGCTGCGCCACGCGCACGCCGTGCCCGGGCTGCGCACCACCTCCACCCTGAAGGCGCTGAACGCCGCGGTTGAGGCGGGGCTGGTCGAGGCCGCGGACGCTGAAATCCTCAGTGGCGCCTGGCTGCTCGCCACGAAGATCCGCGGCGGCAACGTACTGCGCGGCGTGCGCCAATCCGACACCCTACCCTCGGGACGCGCCGACTTGGAAGCAATCGCCCGCTGGTGCGGATACCCCGCCGGCAGCGCGCGCGCCCTCGAAGAGGACTACCTGCGCCAAACCCGCAACGCCCGCAAAGTCTACGAGCGACTCTTCTTCGAAGAACTCTAAAAATCACAGGCGCGGAATTCATGGGGGAGGGGCGGGGAACCAATTTTGGCTCCCCGCCTCTCTTTTTCGTTCTCTTTTGAAAAAATTTTGCGGACGTTCTGCAGACATCGTGGAGGACATCGTGTGTCCGCTGCTGCCCTCACGGGAACAGTAACCACCCCAAAACCCCAAAAATGTGACCGGCACCATGAAAATAAATTTTGCTCGCGCACCTCAAAAACGAGCCCAAATACCCCGTTCTGCCCCGGAAACATGCGGAACACAAGGCATTCTGCAAAGGATTTGGCAAACACTCAAAAACCCCGTATAGTATTTACCTGTCAGCACGACGGAGCGAAAAACTCCTCGTCATGATTCAAATTGAATACGCTGATATGCGGTTGTAGCTCAGTTGGTAGAGCACCACCTTGCCAAGGTGGATGTCGCGAGTTCAAGTCTCGTCAACCGCTCGTAAGGACTCCAAGAGTTCGAACGCGTTCCCTCGTGGAGCGTATGCGGTGAGGTGGTCGAGTGGTTAGGCAGCGGCCTGCAAAGCCGTGTACGCGGGTTCGAATCCCGTCCTCACCTCGCAACAAAACAACTGTTTTGTGAGCGCGATTGGCGCAGCGGTAGCGCGCTTCCCTGACACGGAAGAGGTCACTGGTTCGATCCCAGTATCGCGCACAAATGAAGCCCTGATTCTTCGGAATCAGGGCTTTTGTGTTTAACTTTTTAGTTTTGGTTTAGGAGGGATGGTGCCCTCCTTGTTCCTACAGGGGACCCGCCCTCGCTTCGCTTCGGGCACCCTGATGTCACTGCGGAGGACACCATTCCCTCCACTTCGTAAATAAAACACCCAGCCTCAGATTAGTAAGCGCAGGGCTTGTGTGCGCGATACCGGCATAACGAACTTAAAGGGGAGAGGGGCTGTCGCTCTTTCAGTCTTTTGCTGGCTCCGCCAAATAGGTGGGTTGAAATTGCGGCTTAGCGCCGCACCTTCCGAAAGCGACATCAGGGTGCCCGCACGGGCGCTCTCCGCAACGAAGCAAGGAAGAGCGGAGCGTCCGGGCGTGGCGGGTTCCCCTGCAGGAGCGCAGGAAGGGAGCGGCGCGGAAGCCTATACACCTCCAACGTGACCAAATGCTTTGCACACAGTACCCACCTCCGATACCCTAATGGAGGAAATCTACACTCACAGATACACCGCCGTATCATAAAGGAACACCCATGAAATTCTTCAAAGGGCTCGGCATCTTCTTCGCCGTATGCCTCGCCTTCTCCCTCTGGCACGTCATCCTTGGCGTCGTCATCATCGTGCTCATCGCGGGCATCATCATGACCATCCGCAAAAACCGGTACTTCGCAACCCCCGAATTCCAGACGCACCGCCAACGCACCGCCACACTCGCCAGCGAATACAACGAAGTCGCCAGCTACGTACACGACATCTACACCCACGGAATCTTCGAACTCGGCACCTCCACCAACGGCATGTACAGCCACCTCGCCACCGTCGAAGTTCAACAACCCAAAACCTGGCAGACTCTGCTACGGAAGAAACCCGAAGAACGCCACCCGCACGTCTACAACTCCTCAAAACAGGTCGTTCTCGAAGCCGAGCGGGACCCCATCGGCAGCCTCACCAAATACTTCCACATCGAAGCTGACCTGCAAACCCTCAAAGACGTACAACGCCTCTCCGACGATATCGCGCGTCTAGAAACCGCCGTCGACAACGTGCGACGCCGCGAAGACGACATGCTCGCACACATCAACCCGCCCCAGTTCATCACCAAGCAATACGCCAAGGAGTTCTGGGCCAAACTCAATGTCTGCCACGTGGGGCTGACCGTGCCATACCCCGTCTACCGCTTCGAATACGCCTCACCCGGCGGCAAAGAAAACCGCGCCGTCACCGTCACCCTCGACACCCCAACCCTCGATGCGCTCTCCGAAACCCTAGAACGCAAAATACGCTGGGCATGGCCCGAAGGTGGCAAACGCACCCTCATGACCGCCCAATTGCGCCAACGCATCAAAGAACGTGACAACTACACCTGCCAAAACCCCGGATGCGGCAACTCCATCATGCGTGAACGAATCCTCATCCTAGAGGTCGTCCACAAGATTCCGCTATCCGAAGGCGGCAACAACGAGCCCGAGAACCTGCAGACCCTCTGCTGGCGTTGCGTACGCGGACGGAACCTGCGGCTCGCATAAAGCCGCACCTTCCGAAAGCGACATCAGGGTGCCCGCCCGGGCGCTCTCCGCAGCGAAGCAAGGAGAAGCGGAGCGTCCGGGTGTGGTGGGTTCCCCTGCAGGAGCGCAGGAAAGGAGCGGCGCGAGGTGTCCTAAAGCTCCCGCACAGTGGGCTAGCCAGGGATTTATGTTAAAGCTGAGGTTCAAGGTATGCTTTTCCTCGGCGTCCGGGCGCAGGCCTGCAGGCTCCCGCATCCGCGCCACAAACACATCACCCCACCCGAATAAAGGGCATACCATGTCTACATCTCTGACCCGCCGCAAGCTCGTCGCCGGTGCAGCCTGGGCGGCACCCGTCGTCGCCGCCTCCGCAACCATCCCCTCCTACGCGGCATCCGTCGCCGCAACCAACGACTGCACCCTCGCCGCACACCCGGCGTACAACATCTCCGGCACCGAAGAAGGCACCAAGACCGTGCAGACCTTCGCAGTGCCCGACAATGTCCACAAGCTCCACTTTGAACTGGTCGGCGGCGCGGGCGGCACCAACAATCGTATGACCCCCGCCGGCTCCGGCGCGAAGGTCAGCGGCATCGTCCCCGTCACCCCCGGCTCCACCGTGCAGATTATCGCCGCGGCAGGCGGTATCGGTGACGGCTCCCTCACCCCCACCGCCGGTGGTGAAGGATACGGCAACGGCGGCTCCGTACCCGCCTACACCATCCCCGCCACCATCACCGCGCAGGTCGACGCCAAGTACGCGGACCCGGCAAACTCCAAGAGCCAGGTGTACGCTGCATCCGGCGGCGGCTCCTCCGCGCTGCTTATTGACGGCGTCGTCGTAGCTGTAGCAGGCGGCGGTGGCGGCGCGGGCATGACCACCTCCGGCGTGTCCTACGCAGACCCCTGGTACTCCAACTTCAACGGCCAGATCGACGCCGGTGTGGCACCCCTCGGCTCAGACGCATCCCCGCAGTTCGACGCAGCGGGTAGCGCCTCCGCAGCGGCAGGCTCCAACGGTACCTCCGGCTACGAAGTCTACAACGCTGAACGCTCCAAGGTCCTGACTTATAACTCCGGTTTCGGTGGCGCAGCGGGCGTTGGCGGTGCCGGTGGCGCGGCGGGCACCCTGCCGGCAAGCGGCCCCATCATTGGCTTTGAAACCACCAACAACCAGGTGCTGTTCAGCCAGTTTGTTGCCGGTAACGCGGGCACGAGTGGCTTCGCGGGCAACGGCGGCGATGGTGCGGGCGCGTACTCCTACCAGCTGGATGAGAACCCCGCCAGCGTGCACGAGAAGGGCACCTACGAGGACCGCAGCTGGGACCTGGACGTCTACAACGACGAGGGCGCGTACGCGCAGAACTTCAACGGCTACCAGTCCGTGGTGTCCGGCGGTGGCGGCGCAGGCTACGGTGGTGGCGGTTCCGGTGCGGCACAGTCTGTCTCCTCGATTGTGCTGACCCAGAAGTGGCTGAACAGCCCGACCGGCGTGCGTCAGGGCATCGGCTACACGATGCAGGGCGGCGCCGGTGGCGCGGGCGGCTCGTACATTGCACCGTCCGTGACTGATGGCTCCATCGTTTCGGCTGAGAACGCGCCGCAGTGGATGCGCGAGCGCGGTAACGGTTCGGTGACGGTAACTTTCTGCGAGGCGGCTGCCTAACCGTCCTGGTTGCTCTTGCCAATTCGCGGGTGGAGGCAGCTATGCCTTCCGGAAGCGACATCAGGGTGCCGCCCCGGGCGCTCTCCGCAGCGAAGCGAGGAAGAGCGGAGCGTCCGGGTGCGGCGGGTGCCCCTGCAGGAGCGGAGGAAGTGCATGGCTTGCCGACCCACCGGGTGAAGAAAACCATAGAGATAGAAGAGTCCCCCACACGAGGTAATCGTGCGGGGGACTCTTTGCCGTTCACAGTGCAAGCTGAGCCGGGAACCTAGCGCGGAAAGGCGGTGTCGTCCGTAGCGACATCAGGGTGCCCGAGCTCTGCGAGGGCGGGTGCCCCTGTAGGAGCGAGGACGAACACCGCCATCCGCACAAGACGTAATCTCACAAGCTAGCGTTTGATGGCGTCCAGCGCCTCACGCTGAGCCTTCGCAATGCGCTTCTCAGACACCGTGTAGGCGGTGCCGAGCTCCTGGGCGAAGAAGCTGACGCGCAACTCCTCAATCATCCAGTTCACGCGGCGGAGCGCATCCGGCACGATGGTGCCTGCCGGTAGCGACTTGACCGCGTTATCGTAGGAATCCTCCAGATCTTGCACGGTGAGCATGAGCTGGTTGTCGCGGTGCAGGTTCGGGCCGAGCTTCGTCAGGCGCACCTGGGCGGCCTTCAGGTAGCGCGGCAGGTGAACCAGCTGGTCGTAGCCGGTCTGCGCCACGAACCCGGGGTAGACCAGGTTCTCCATCTGAGCCTTCACGTCGGAGACGGCGTGCATGGTCGTCAGCGAGGTTGCCTTCTTGATTGCCTTCTTCAGCGCGGTGGCTTCGGAGAGGATTTCGGCGACGAGCTTGGTGACGTCGAAGACCGTCTCGATGAGTTCGGCGCGCACGTGCTCGTAGAGTTCGCTGTATTCGGCGTGCGTGAAGATGGGCGTGTGCGGCACGAGGTGGTCGAGCGCCGCGACGGTGCAGTCGCGGATCAGCTCGTCGATGGATCCGTGCGGGTTCTGCGTGAAGACGATTTTCTCCTTGTGGGAGAGGTGTTCGCTCACGTAGCGCACGGGCGAGGGCACCTGCAGCTGGAGCAGGCGGATGATACCGCGGCGCTGGGCGTGGAGCTGTTCGGCTTCGGTGGGGAAGATGCGCAGGCCTACGCTGGTTTCTTCGTCGACGAGGGCGGGGTAGCCGTTGACTGCCTGGGTTGCGATGATGCGCTGTACCTTGCGGGGGATGGCTCCGTCCGGGAACATGTCGGCGGGGAATTCGGTGAGGCCGCTGATTTCGCGTACTCCGCCGGATGCATCCGCGTTGGCAGGGGTACCCGGGTTCTTCGCGCCCTTCTTCGCAGAAGCCGCGGAGCTACCCGAGTTGCCCGCGCCGTCCGAGCTACCCGAGCTGCCCTGCGCGAGTGCCACCATTTTTGCCATGGTGTCGTCGGATGCGCCGAGCGAGTCGGCGAGGGCGCTGCGAATCTCCTTGTGGAGCTGCTGCTGCAGGGCGCGTAGGTCCTTGCCTTCGCCCAGGATTTTGTTGCGGGCGTTGCGCACCTGGAATCCCATTTTCAGGTGTTCGGGTACGGCGTCCCAGTTGAAGGCTTCGGGCTCGACAACGACGCCGCGCAGGCGGCGTAGTACGAGCGCGAGGGAGGGGATGAGCTCGTCGGTTGCGGGGGAGTAGTCTTCCTCGAGGGCGGCGCAGGCGGCGCGCGCCACGTCGGGTGCGGGCACGAAGTTGCGGCGAATCGCCTTGGGGAGGGACTTAATGAGCGCGGTGACGAGCTCGTGGCGCAGGCCGGGGATCTGCCAGCGGAACGGTTCGGGGCTCAGCTGGTTGAGGAAGAGGATAGGCACCTGCACAGCCACACCGTCGCGTTTTGCGGCGTCGGTGCGTGCACCTCCCACGCCGGCGGTGGGGGCGTATTCGTAGCGCAGGTCGAGGGTCAGTTCGCCGCTGTCGGTGCGCTGCACCCACTGGCGCGGGAACTGGGAGTCGTCGTAGTCGGCGGCCTCCTCGTTGATGAGCTTCTCGGGGTTGAAGTCCAGGTAGTTGTCGTCTTCGAGGCGTGCCTGCTTCCACCACTTGTCGAAGGCGCGCACATCCGTCACGTGGGCGGGGATGCGTGCGTCGTAGAAGGCGAAGAGCACGGAGTCGTCCACGCGCAGGTCGCGGCGGCGCAGGCGTGCCTCAAGTTCTTCGACCTCGGCGAGGGCGCGCTGGTTGCGCAGGTAGAACTTGTGCTGGGTGTGCCATTGGCCTTCGACGAGGGCGGACTGGATGAACAGTTCGCGGGCTGCGGCGGCGTCTACGCGGGCGTACTGCACGGGGCGGTCGGCGTAGATGGTCAGGCCGAAGAGGGTGCCCTTGGCGTAGGCGACTGCCGCGCCGGAGCTGAGGGACCAGTGCGGTTCGGAGTATTGCACGCTGATGAGGTGCTTGCCGATTTCTTCGATCCACTGCGGGTCGATGGAGGCGTTGGTGCGCGCCCACAGACGGGAGGTTTCGACGAGTTCGGCGGAGAGCACCCAGTCGGGGCTCTTCTTGAACAGACCGGAGCCGGGGAAGATCGCGAACTTGGTGCCGCGTGCGCCGAGGTATTCGCGGGGGCCGCGGGTGCGTCCCTTGGAGTCCTTTTCGCGTTCTTCCTTGACTCCCACGTGCGAGAGCAGGCCGGAGAGCAGGCTCTTGTGGATGTCGACCTCGTGGGCGGAGGCGTTGATGTCGCGTCCGCCGCTGGCGTGAATATTGGCGGTGCGGCCCATTTCGCGCAGCTGGGCGAAGAGGTCCTGCCATTCGCGGATGCGCAGGTAGTTGATGTATTCGCGGTGGCACATTTTGCGCAGCTGCGAGGAGGACAGCGCCGCCTGCTGCTCGTTGATGTAGTCCCAGAGCAGCAGGAAGGATGAGAAATCGGAGGTGTCGTCGACGAAGCGGGCGTGCAACGCGTCGGCTTCTGCGCGCACGTCGGCGGGGCGTTCGCGCGGGTCCTGGATTGTCAGGGCGGCGGCGAGCACCATCATTTCCTTGGCGCAACCGCGGCGGCCGCCCTCGATGATCATGCGGGCCAGGCGCGGGTCCACGGGGAATGCCGCCATGGCTCGGCCGATGGCGGTGAGAGTGGCGCTGTTGCCGCGTCCCTTGCGGGGCTGGCGGGGGCGTTCGGTGAGCGCGCCGAGTTCGCGCAACAGGTTCACGCCGTCGTTAATGGCGCGGGATGCGGGCGGTTGCACGAACGGGAAGCGCGAAATGTCGCCGGGTTCGCGGACCACGCCGATTGCGATCATCTGCAGGATGACGGCGGCGAGGTTGGTGCGCAGAATTTCGGGGTCGGTGAACTCGGGGCGCGAGTTGAAGTCTTCCTCGGAGTAGAGGCGGATGGCGATACCGTCGCTGACGCGGCCGCATCGACCGGAACGCTGGTTGGCGCTTGCCTGCGAGATACGTTCGATGGGCAGGCGCTGAACCTTGGTACGCGCGGAGTAGCGTGAGATGCGTGCGGTACCGGTGTCGATGACGTACTTGATGCCGGGCACGGTCAGCGAGGTTTCGGCAACGTTCGTGGCGAGCACGATGCGCGGGCGGGTGCCGGGGGAGAACACACGGTGCTGCTCGGCGAGGGAAAGGCGCGCGTACAGGGGCAGCACCTCGTAGTTCAGGCGCGGCGACTTGAGAACCATCGCCTCGATTGCGTCCTTGGCGTCGCGGATTTCGCGCTCGCCGGAGAAGAAGATGAGGATGTCGCCGGGGGCTTCCTTGGAGAGTTCCTTGATGGCGTCGAGGATACCGTCGGTGGGGTCGTGGTCGTCTTCGATTTCGTCGTCGCTGAGGTAGTCTTCCTCATCGAGCGGGCGGTAGCGGATTTCCACGGGGTAGGTGCGGCCGGACACCTCAATGATGGGCGGTGCGTCGTCGGGCAGGATTGCTTCGGCGATTTCGCGTTCTTCGGCACTGAGGTTTTCGTCGACGATGCCCTTGCCCGGCACGTAGCTGGGAGAGAAGTGACGCGCGAAACGCTCCGGGTCGATGGTCGCGGAGGTAATAATGACCTTCAGATCCGGGCGCTGCGGCAGGATGCGCTTGAGGTAGCCGAGGATGAAGTCAATGTTCAGGCTGCGTTCGTGCGCCTCGTCAATGATGAGGGTGGAGTAGCGGCGCAGCAGCTTGTCGTTTTGAATTTCGGCGAGCAGAATGCCGTCGGTCATGAGCTTGATAGCGCTGTGTTCGCCCACTTCGGAGGTGAATCGAACCTGGTAGCCGACGGTTTCACCGATTTTCTGGCCGAGCTCTTCGGCGATGCGTTCGGCGACGGAGCGTGCGGCGAGTCGGCGCGGCTGGGTATGGCCGATGAGGCCCTTCTCTCCCAGGCCCAGGTCGAGGCACATTTTGGGGATCTGGGTAGTTTTACCCGAGCCGGTTTCACCCGCGATGATGACGACCTGGTTGTCGCGGATCGCGTTCATGATGTCTTCGCGGCGTTCGCTGACGGGCAGCTCTTCAGGGTAGGTGATGACCTCGGGAATGAACGGCTCGTAGCGGCGCGGTGCCGGGCGGTTCTGCTGGCTGCTCTTGTTGTCGCCCTGCTGGTTGCCCTGCTTGCGGGCACGGTTGTTGGCGCCTGCGCGTCGATTGGAGCGGGAGGCGTTGGAGTTGCGTTCGGAGGCGCCGCGGGAGGAGTTCTTGCGGTCTGCGTTATTCTTCGGGGTGCTGTTCTTCTGTGCACCCTTTTTTACCGCATTGTTCTCAGTAGTTTTATCTGCGGTTTTTTCGGCGGATCGTACCTTTGCCGCGTGGATTGCGGCGGCCATGCTCGCCATGGTGGGGGCGGTGCGGGGGGCCTTAGAAGTATCTGCGTGTTTCTTCGTGGATTTCTGCTCAGACATATCCTATCCAGTGTACTCGCCTTGCCTGCGGTGGGCTTGGGGTGTGCTTTGTTTGTCATATTTGGGTTTGTTCGCGGGAACCCCGGGGTGGGCGGTGGCGGAATACAGGCCCCAAGAGAGCAGTTAATATACAATAAATGACATCAAATGCTATTAAGAGAGTTAATAATTATTCATCTGAATTTTATGCGCCGTAGATGCGAATTAACTGCGCTTCTTAACTTTCTTTCGATAGTTTCGTTCAACTGCTACAGTGGTGAATAACACAGTAACGAAGGAGTGACTATGCCATCACCAAAGACGTACCCGGCAACACGTGTTGCAGTGTTGGATTGCTGCGAAGACGGACAGCACGAAGAAATTCACCACCGCTGCGAAGAGCTCTTCCAAGCCCTCGTTCACGCGAGTCTGCGCACCCACTTCGACCGCCTCAGCGCCGAAGAAACCCTCTACCTGGTCACCGGCGACGGCGAGCGCGTACAGATTTCCCCCGAAATGTACGGACCCCTCACCTCCGTAGCGCGCGCATTCGCCGACCGTAAGGACGTCTGCGTGGTACGCCAGGACCGCCTGATGACCACGCAGGAGGCGGCAGACTACCTGGGCGTATCCCGCCCGACCGTTGTTCGCCTGCTGGAGCGCGGAGATATTCCGTTCGAGCGCATTAACACGCACCGTCGCGTTGCTTTTGACGACCTCGAACGCTACCGCCTTGAGCACGAATACGTGAACCGCCGCGTTCGCTAAACCCGCATCTGGTCGATTACTTTCTGATCAATCACTCGGGTCAGACAATACGGTTCAGACAGCGCGGTTCTAGAAAGCGCGGTTGAACTGAACAGCGCGGTTGAGAAATAGCAACATCTGCTGAACAATATCGGGGCTAAAACAGCGCGAATCCCCGTGTTCGGCATCCGGAACCAGCACCAAATCGGTAGGCACCTGCCGCGTGCGCAGCGCCTGATACACCCGCACCGATTGCTGGTACGGCACACACGAATCACTAATACCGTGCACGAGCATGAGGGCAGTGGCACCGCCGCTCACTCCCTGTGCAGAGGCACTGTCGACCTTTTCCACTTGTTTCTGGGGGCGTACCACATCAATAGGATGTGCACGCTCCCAGTTCTTTTGGGCACGCTCGATGCAGACACCCGGAACCGCCCGCTCGCCCTTGGAAACGTCGATAGTAGACGCATCTGCGGGCACCGGGTAGGTGCTTCCCAGCAGTCGCCATTCGGCGCCATCATCCTCGGGATGATCGAGGGCGTAGCCAGCCAGAGGGCGATCGGTGAAGATGGTCCTCAAATCGCTGACCCCGTAAAACGAAGCCGCCGCCGCCACCTGCGAACTATGGGACGGGTAGGCGCTTGCCGCCCTGCCTTCAAAGTATTCGTCGTGCTCGGGTGTGCTCGCAGAATCCCCAAATGCAGAGTCACCGGCGGCGGAATCTCCCGTATGCGCAACCATCATGCTCAGGTGCCCGCCGGCGCTTCCGCCCGCTACCGCAATGCGCTGCGGGTCAATACCGAACTCGTGCGCGTTGGCGCGGAAGAAACGCACCGCCTCCTTCACATCGTGCAGGGCACCCGGGAAGAGCGCCTGATGCGAATACCGGTAGTTGATGGACGCGACCGCCCAGCCTGCCTGCTGAAAAGCGGCGCGCATGAGCGCCTGGGTATTAGGCTGCTCCCCGCCAGGGGTGCGCAGGATAGTGTCGCGTAGGGCCTGGTTGGTGCCGAAGCGCCAGGCGCCACCGTGAACCCACACCAGCATCGGCGCGGGGGAAGAAGGCTCGGTAGCTGAAGTTTCGGCAGTTGAAGAATCAGCAGCCGCGGGGAAGAAATCGTAGGCGAACGCCTCGCGAGTTACCGGCGACTGCGCACCGTAGTCGGGTAGCGAGTGGGCATCGTAAAAGCCCGCCTCGCGGTAAAAACCGGAGCGGTACCCGGTACTCTCAACGACGGGTGCACTCTCAGCGTTCGACATGCTCTCAGAAGTCTGCATGAATCAGCGCCGCGCTAGGGAACCAGCACGATCTTGCCGCGCGTGCGTCCGGTCGCCACCAGAGCGTGAGCCTGCGCAGCCTGCGAAAAATCAAGCACCTGATCCACGTGCACCTTCAACAGGCCCAAGGACATGAGGCGGGCAATCTCCTGCATCTGCGTACGGTCCGGGTGAACCGTCAGCCACTGCGCCTCGAAGCCGCGCTCACGCGCAACATCCAGCGGGTCGGGGCTGGTCAGTGTGACAATGCGGCCGCCGGGAACCAGCACCTCCAGCGAATCGAGGAAAGTCTGCTGGCCGGTGGAATTGAGTACCACGTCCATGGTCTGGCCGAGTACGGCACGGAAATCCTCGGTGCAGTAATCAATGGGCTGGGCACCCAGCGAGCGCACAAACTCGTGGTTCGCGGCGGAGGCGGTCGCAAAAACCTGAGCGCCAGCCTGCGCCGCCAGCTGAACGGCGAGGTGACCGACGCCTCCGGCACCGGCGTGAATAAGCACGCGCTCGCCTTCCTTCAAACGCGCCACTTCGAAGAGCGCCTGGTATGCGGTCAGAGCCGCCAGGGGAGCGCCGCCCAATTGAGCGCAGGGAACATCGGCGGGCACCTTCACCAGCTGATGCGCCGGGGCGAGAACATACTCGGCGTACGCACCGGCGGGGGAGGGGAAAGCAACAAGACCAAATACGCCGTCGCCCACCTTAAAACCCGTGTAGTCGCCGGCGGTAGCAACCACGGTGCCGGCAACATCCCAGCCGGGCACGAAGGGCTTGTACGACGGATCTGCCAGCTGAGCGGCGGGACCCAGACCCTTGCGAGTGGTCACATCAATTGGGTTGACACCGGCGGCAACCGTCTTGATGAGCACGTGACCGCGCACCGGCGAGGGGATGGGCACGTTTGCTTCGTGCAGAACGCTTTCGTCGCCCCATTCGGTGAGCTGAATCTGGCGCATGATGGTCACGGGTTTACCTCCGCTGTCGTGGCTTAAAGTTCGGGTTGAGTTGAACAGTGTGCGCGTTCCCCATTCTCTCAAGGGTGCGAGCGTTGCCACAACAGGGCGGCAGGTAGTGTCCACGCTCTGGTGTTTCTACCGTCTGGCGTTTCTTGGCGGAGCATATAAGGCCGGATATAAAAAGGAGCCGACACCCGCTGTGCGAGTATCGGCTCCCGTGTTCCCTCTCGAATAAGAACATCGTGCCCCTGAAAGGATTCGAACCTTCGACCCCCAGTACCGGAAACTGGTGCTCTAATCCGCTGAGCTACAGAGGCAACCCACCTATGGTATCAGATAAGCACTAGATAAAGGGTCAGGCACCTGCCAAGGCTTGCTAGAATAGTTTGTTATGACTCCTGAAGAACTCTCCGAAGCCATTGCGCTTGCCCTTGAAGAAACCATTTCCTCCGGCCAGCTGACCCTCGTGGAGGGCGCTGAACTGCCCGCCGTCCGAGTGGAGCGCCCCAAGTCCCGCGAACACGGCGACTGGGCAACCAACGTCGCTCTGCAGCTCGCCAAGAAGGTGGGCAAGAACCCGCGTGAGGCAGCAGCTCTTCTGGCAGAGAAGATCGGCGCCATCCCCGGTGTTGCATCCGTAGATATTGCTGGCCCCGGCTTCCTGAACATCACCCTGGACGCCGCAGCTGCTGGTGAGCTTGCCGCCACCATCGTTGAGGCTGGCGAAGCATACGGTCGCAGCGACAAGTTCGCCGGTAAGACCATCAACCTTGAGTTCGTGTCCGCGAACCCCACCGGCCCCATCCACCTGGGCGGTACCCGCTGGGCGGCCGTCGGTGATGCGCTCGCCCGCGTCCTTGAGGCTGAGGGTGCTAACGTCGTGCGTGAATACTACTTCAACGACCACGGCACCCAGATTGACCGTTTCGTGCGCTCCCTGATTGCCGCTGCTCGCGGTGAGGAGACCCCCGAGGACGGCTACGCTGGCGCGTACATTGTTGACATTAAGGACCAGATCCTGGCTCAGCGCCCCGACGCGCTTGAGGCTGAGAACCCCGAAGAGATTTTCCGCGAAATCGGTACTCACCTGATGTTCGATCAGATCAAGGAGTCCCTGGCGGCATTCGGTACTCACTTTGACGTGTTCTTCCACGAGAACTCCGTGTTCGAAGGCGGCAAGGTGGACGCCCTGCTTGAGACCATGCGCGAGAACGGCCAGCTCTTCGAAGCTGACGGTGCATGGTGGATGCGCACCACCGACTACGGCGATGATAAGGACCGCGTGGTCATCAAGTCTGACGGCAACCACGCCTACGTGGCGGGTGATATCGCCTACTACCAGGACAAGATGACCCGTGCAGTAAACCCCGCTGACGTGGCGATTTATATGCTCGGCGCTGACCACAGCGGCTACGTGGGCCGTCTGAAGGCTATCGCCCAGATTCTTGGTTACCGCGCCGACCAGATTGAGGTCATGATCGGTCAGCTGGTAAACCTGGTCAAGGACGGCAAGCCCGTCCGCATGTCCAAGCGTGCTGGCACCGTGGTCACCCTCGAGGACCTGGTCGAAGCTGTGGGCGTTGACGCAGCCCGCTACGAGCTGACCCGCTACTCGGTGGACACCCCCATCGACATTGACCTGGGCCTGCTGACTTCCAAGAGCAACGAGAACCCGGTCTACTACGTGCAGTACGCTCACGCACGTACCGCCGCTGTGGCACGTAACGCCGCGGAGGCTGGCGTGAAGGTTGAGGACGGTGTGGACACCTCCCTGCTCGACTCGGCTGCTGACGGCGAGCTGCTGGCTGTACTCGGCCAGTTCCCCGCTGCTGTGCGTGATGCCGCGAAGTTCTACGAGCCGCACCGTGTGAACCGCTACCTGGAACAGCTCGCTTCGGCGTACCACAGCTGGTACGGTGTCTCCCGCGTCACCCCCAAGGCGGATGAAGAGGTCACCGACCTGCACCGTACCCGCCTGCTGCTGAACAACGCGGCACAGCAGGTGCTGGCTAACGGCCTGAACCTGCTGGGTGTGAGCGCACCCGAGCGCATGTAATACTCTCGTTTCAACCCCCGACCCGGTGCTACCGGGGCGGGGGTTGAACGTATGCCGGCAAGATAGCTAAGAAAGAGACACGATGAGCGAAGCCCGCGCCCTCTACGCCCCCGAATGGCTCACCTACCCCGAGCACCCCGAAGCCCTGTCCCGCACCATCTGGGCTGATTCCTTCACCCGCAATGAGCAGGGCGAGCTCTGCATTGACGGCGTGACCGTCAGCGACCTGGTTGCTGAGCACGAAACCCCGCAGTACGTCTTCTCCGAGACCACTTTCCGCGCCCGCTCCCGCGCCTACCGCACCGCTTTTGAGCAGGCTTTCGCCGCGCACGGTGCGAAGGTGAGCGTTTACTACGCCGGTAAGTCGTTCCTGTCCACTGCCGTGGCGCGCTGGGCTACCGAGGAGGGGCTGTGCCTGGATACCGCCTCCGGTGGTGAGCTGGCGTTGGCTCTGCGCGCACAGGTGCCCGGTGCGAACATCGCCCTGCACGGTAACAACAAGTCGGAGGCTGAGATTGCCCGCGCGATCCGTAACGGCCTGGGCCGTGTGGTGGCTGACTCGGTGGACGAGCTCAAGCTCATTGAGCGCGTGTACGCCGAGCTTGCCGCCGAGCGTGTGGCGGAGGGCGAGGAACCCTACGCCCCGGTTCCGGTGCTGATTCGCATCACCCCCGGTGTGCATGCCTCGACCCACGAGTCCATTGCGACCGCGCACGAGGATCAGAAGTTCGGCATGTCCCTGCAGCCCGGCACCGCCGCGCTTGCTGGTCTGGATGAAGAGGAGCTGGAGCACTGGGGTGTTGAGTCTACCGATTCTTACGCGGCTCTGGCTGCCGCGATTCTGAACGCGACCGATTCCCTGGATTTCCGCGGTATTCACTGCCATATTGGTTCGCAGATTTTTGAGGCGGAGGGCTTTGAGCAGGCGGCTACTACCGCCCTGGAGTTCATGAACCGTCTCAACCATGACCTGGGCGTGACCCTGCCGGAGCTGGACCTGGGTGGTGGCTACGGCATCGGCTACACCGAGGCGGATCACCCCCGCTCCATTACCGAGGTGACCGAGTCGATTGCGGCTTCCGTTGCGGCAACCTGTGAGAGCCTGGGCATGGCGATTCCGCATATGTCGTTTGAGCCGGGCCGCTCCATTTCTGGTCCTTCGGGTGCGACCCTGTACACGGTCGGCACCATTAAGAACGTGAGCATTGAGGACGAGAACGGCGAGATTCGCGTGCGCCGCTACGTTTCGGTGGATGGCGGTATGAGCGATAATGCCCGCCCGGTGCTGTACGAATCGGATTATTCGGTGACCCTGGCGAATCGTGCCCCGGCGGGGGAGCAGGTGCTCTCTCGCGTGGTGGGTAAGCACTGCGAGTCTGGCGATGTGGTGGTTCGTTACTGCTACCTGCCTGCTGACCTGCAGGCTGGCGATATTTTGGCGGTTCCGGCGACCGGCGCGTACTGCTATGTGCTGGGTTCGAACTATAACTTCTTGACTCGCCCGCCGGTGATTGCCACTGCTGAGGGTAAGCCTTCTCGTGTGATGATTCGTCGTCAGCGTGAGGAGGATATGTTGGCGCTGGATATGGGTTCGGATATCTAAGAACCCTTTCTGACATCATGAAAAACCGTGAAGTTCCCGTTTCTGTAATGCGTGCCGTGAGGTGGCGGTTGCGGGCGGGGTCTTCACGATTTTGCGCGTTTACAACATGACAGAAGATAAGGTTCACCTCATAACTGTGAGGGATACCTCATCTCAGAGAGTAAAAGTCGCACCTTGAGGCTGCTGAGCCGTCCCCGGCTCTTGATAAAGTGGTTGTTGAGTGCGTGCTCTGCGCCGCATCCACGCCGTAGCCCGAAGAGATACCGGGGCAAACCCGGAACAGACCGTAGAAAGAGACTATCGTGGCTGAAAAGATCAAAGTAGCACTGCTTGGTGCCGGTAATGTCGGTTCCCAGGCTGCTCGCATCCTGGTCGAGGATAACGCCGTCCTTGAAAAGCGCATTGGCGCCCCCGTGGAGTTGATCGGTATTGCTGTGCGCGATACTAATGCATCCCGCCACTGGAATGCGGACCCCTCGCTGTACACCACTGACGCTGAATCCCTGATTGATTCGGCGGATGTGGTCATCGAGCTGACCGGCGGTATTGAGCCGGCTCGCACTCGCATTCTGCGTGCTCTGAAGGCGGGCAAGTCCGTGGTTTCCGGTAACAAGGCGCTGCTGGCTAAACACGGTGTGGAGCTGCAGGCTGCCGCTGATGAGTCCGGCGCTCAGCTCTCTTACGAGGCTGCTGTTGCGGGTGCTATCCCGATTCTGCGCCCCCTGCGTGACTCCCTGGCTGGTGACCGTGTGACCCGCGTTCTGGGCATCATGAACGGCACCACCAACTACATTCTTGACCAGATGGACACCACTGGCGCATCCTTCGCGGACGCACTGGCTGAGGCTCAGAAGCTCGGCTACGCGGAGGCTGACCCGACCGCTGACGTTGAGGGCCACGATGCCGCGTCGAAGGCTGCGATTGTTGCTTCGCTGGCGTTCCACTCTGACTTCACCATCGATGATGTGCACACTGAAGGCATTACCTCCATCACCGCTGATGATGTTGCGGCTGCGGATGCTGATGGTTACGTCATCAAGCTGCTGGCTATTTGCGAGCGTGAGGGTGAGAACGGCGCTAACATTCGTGTGAACCCGACCCTGATTCCGCGTCAGCACCCGCTGGCGGGCGTGCACGGTGCGTTCAACGCTGTGTTCGTTGAGGCGGAGAACGCTGGCGAGCTGATGTTCTACGGTCCCGGTGCGGGTGGCGCTCCGACTGCTTCGGCTGTTCTGGGTGACTTCGTGTCTCTGGCTCGTCGTCTGGTGCTGGGTGGTCCCGGTGTTCCGGAGACTTCTCACGCGCAGCTGCACGCAACCGGTCTGGATAACGTGGTGTCTCGCTACTCGGTGGGTGTTTTGGTGGAGGATCGCCTGGGCGTTCTGGCGAACATTACCCGCATCCTGACTGAGCACGGTATTTCTGTTGATTCTCTGCGCCAGTCCGCCCCGAAGGAGGGTGTGGCTCAGATTCGTATGGTCACCCACTCTGCGAAGGACGCTGATTTGCGCCGTGCGATTGCTGTGATTGACGCTCTGGACACTGTGCGTGAGGTGAACTCGGTCATCCGCGTGGAGTCCGAGAAGCACTAGGCACTGAGAAGCACTAGGCGCTTAGCGCTAACTGATGTGCGGCACGCGCCGCTCACTAAACGTGCGATGTTCGCTTGCGGGTGCATCGCTCACTAACTAACCCGCGTACCCGCTACCGCGCCGGACCTATGGGAGGTCCGGCGGGCGGGGCGCCAAGATTGAAGGAGAAGCCAATGGCACACGTGTGGCAGGGCGTTATCAATGAGTACCGTGACCGTCTGCCTTTCGCAGACGATGTGAAGGCTGTGACCCTGGGCGAGGGTGGTACCCCGCTGATTCACGCGCCGGCACTGTCTGCTGAGACCGGTAACACCGTTTACCTGAAGTTTGAGGGTATGAACCCGACCGGTTCGTTCAAGGACCGCGGTATGACCAGCGCGATGACCGCCGCTAAGCGTGACGGCGCGAAGGCTGTTGTGTGTGCTTCGACCGGTAACACTTCCGCTTCGGCTGCTGCGTACGCTCTGCAGGCTGGTATGCGCTGTGCGGTGCTGGTTCCGGACGGCAAGATTTCTATGGGTAAGCTGTCTCAGGCTATCGCTCACGGTGCTGACATCATTCAGATTGACGGCAACTTCGATAACTGCCTGGAGATTGCTCGCAAGCTCAGCGAGAACTACCCGGTGTTCCTGGTGAACTCGGTGAACCCTTACCGTATTGAGGGTCAGAAGACCGGTTCGTTTGAGGTTGTTGACACCCTGGGTGACGCTCCCGATTACCACCTGCTGCCGGTTGGCAACGCGGGTAACATCACCGCGTACTGGAAGGGCTACAAGGAGTACTCGGAGCCTTACACCAACCGTGACGGTGAGGTTCTGGAGCCGGTTGCGACCAAGCGTCCGATCATGTGGGGCTTCCAGGCCGCCGGTGCTGCACCGATCGTTGCTGGTCACCCGATTGAGGCACCGGAGACCATTGCGACCGCGATTCGTATCGGTAACCCCGCATCGTGGGAGAAAGCTGAAGCTGCTCGTGACGAGTCTGGCGGCGTGATTGAGGCTGTCACCGATGAGGAGATTCTGGAGGCGCACCGCTGGCTGTCTGCCCGCGAGGGTGTCTTCGTGGAGCCGGCTTCGGCTGCTGGCGTTGCGGGTCTGCTGAAGAAGCACCGCGCAGGTGAAGCTCCCGAGGGTAAGACCATCGTTATCACCGTGACCGGTCACGGTCTGAAGGACCCCCAGTGGGCTCTTGAGGCTGTTAACGGTGTGAAGGTTGAGCCGACTAAGGCTCCCTTCGACGTGGTTGCTGTGGCAGATATTCTTGATTTGAACTAGTCTGTTCATACTACGATGTGCACTCCGTCCCGTGTTTGCGGGGCGGGGTGCACCTGCATGACAGCCCCTTTTTGTATCTTTCACCTATTCACTCATTACGTCACCGATCGCGAGGTTCTTCTCATGTCTTCCCTGCATATTTCTGATATTCCGGTGGGCGCGTCCGTTAAGGTTCGCGTTCCCGCTACGAGCGCTAACCTGGGTCCCGGCTATGACAGCATGGGTTTGGGTCTTGGCTTCTATGATGAGCTGGTTGTTGAGCGTATTGAGTCCGGTCTGGAGTTTGAGCTCAGCGGTGAGGGTAGCGCGGATGTTCCTCGCGACGAGAGCCACCTGGTTTTGCAGGCGATGAAGGCTGGTTTCGCGGCGGCTGGTTTGGATGAACTGCCGCCGGTGAAGCTGATTGCTGATAATAAGATTCCGCATTCTCGCGGTATGGGTTCTTCGGCGTCGGCTATTGTGGCGGGCGTGGCTGCGGCGAGCGGTCTGCTGCCGGAGGAGCACCGTCTGAGCCGTGAGCAGATGCTGCAGGTCGCCTCCGATATGGAGGGCCACCCGGATAACGTGGCTCCGGCGATTTACGGCAACCTGTCGGTGTCCTGGGGTGAGATGGGCAACTGGAAGACCGTGATTATTCCGGTGCATCCTGATGTTCACCCTGTGGTGGCTGTGCCCGATTATGAGGTGTCGACGAAGCTTGCTCGTTCGCTGATTCCTGAGCAGATGCCCCACGTTGAGGCGGTGGCGAACTCGGCTCGTGCGGCGCTGCTGGTGCGCACTCTCTCTGATGCTCCCGAGTACCTGATGGATGCGACCGTGGATTACCTGCATCAGGGTTACCGCGTGACCGCGATGGAGCCGTCGGCTGCGCTGGTGGCGTACCTGCGCGGTCAGGGTTTTGCGGCGGTGATTTCTGGTGCTGGCCCGACCGTTTTGACCTTTGCGCACGGCGATGAGCAGGTGCGACAGGTTCAGGAAGCTATTGCCGAGTTTGAGGCGACCCACCCGTGTAGCGCTATTGTGGATCGCCGCCTGAACTGGCGGGTTCTTCCCCTTGAAATTGATACTGAAGGTGTTATAGTTACTCAGTAGGACGTTATTAGTTCGTCCTACGTTGAGGTTCGCCCGTCGTTCAATGTAGACCGTCGATACTATCCTTCGTAACGTATTTCCGTTTCCCCTAATACCTCAGATGCTTTTGTATCTGGGTGGGAGCCGGCAAGGTTCGGGGGAGTGCCTTTGGATTCCACGTCTTTCTTTATTTCTGACGCATAGGGGAAGACTTTTCTGGAGGCTCGGTTTCGCGGCGGGTGCCCTTTCAAAGTGACCAATCCATCCTCTTCATCTCGTGTAGATGGTTCTTAGAGATGATGGTTTGGGCTTGCCCACATTTGTGATAGAGCGCCTTATCTTCCGTGTGTGCCCGCTGTGTCTGAATCAGCGGGTACGGTAAGAGACGCGAACCGCCTCCAGTGCGGTTCGAGGGAGTCGAAGGTGCAGACTGCTGTTTTCTTTCGGCAGTGTCTAAACCTTTGACCGCGCTATAGCGTTCGCCCGATCTTTATTCTGAAGATTTTCAGGGCTTATAACCAAAGGAATTGTAGTTGGCAAAGAATATTGTTGTCACCGATGAGTACGGTACGGCCGCTGCCGCACCGGAACTTGCAAACTTGAAGGTCGCGCAGCTGCGTGTCCTCGCCCAGCAGCTTGGTATCCGCGGCTATTTGAAGTTGAAGAAGGCTGAGCTGGTTCAGGCTCTTGAGGAGCATCAGCGTGGCGGCGCCGTAGCCGCTCCTGCTGAGCCCAAGGCTGAGACTCCCGCTGAGTCTGCCCAGACCCCCGCTACTGAGAAGGCTGAGGAGTCTAAGCCTCGCCGTACCCGTCGTACTCGCACCCAGAAGGATGCTGAGGCGAAGGCGGAGAAGGCTGAGAAGACCGAAAACGCTGAGGCCACTGAAGCCCCCGCTGAGGGCGCTGAGAAGGCTGAAAAGTCTGAGAAGCGTACCCGCTCTTCCCGTTACGAGACTCCCGCTCAGAAGCGTGCGCGCGCTCGCCGTGCCGCTGAGGGTGAGGACGCATCGGCTGAGCAGTCCGAGAAGACTGAGAATAACGAGAAGCCGGAGAAGCGTACCCGCCGCACCCGCACCCGTAAGGACGAGAAGCCCGCTGAGCTTCCTCCGCTGGATGTGCGCGCTGAGCTGGCTGCTGAGCGTATTGGTGAGCGTTCGGAGCAGGTTGACCTGCCCGGTAACTCGGCTGAGCTGAAGGCTGCGACCGCTGATGGCACCGCGAGCCTGGACAGCCTGAACGCTGCCCTGGACATGACTTTTGGCACCCCCGACGGTGAGAAGAGCTCGAAGCGTACTCGTACCCGTGAGCGTCGCCGCGACCAGGATGGTGAGCGTACCGAGCGCCGCACTAAGCGTGACCGCCAGGCGGAGCGTGCAGAGCGCAATGCTGAGCGTAGCGAACGTGCCGAGCGTAAGGCTGCTGAGCGTGCCGAGCGCACTGAGCGCCGTTCCAAGCGTGACCGTCAGGCTGAGCGTGCTGAGAAGCAGGCTCGCCGTCGCGAGGAGAACGAGCCTCGCCTGAGCGAAGACGATGTGCTGGCACCGATTTCGGGCGTGCTGGACATTCTCGATAACTACGCTTTCGTGCGTACCACCGGCTACCTGCCCGGCACCAACGACGTGTACGTCTCCCTGGCTCAGGTGAAGAAGTACAACCTGCGTAAGGGTGACCACGTGCTCGGTGCGATTCGCGTGCCGCGCGAGGGTGAGTCGAACAACCGCCAGCGTTTCAACGCGCTGGTTCAGGTTGAGGCGATTAACGGTCAGAGCGTTGAGGAAGCAGCGAACCGCCGCGTGTTCTCGAAGCTGACCCCGCTGTACCCCAAGGAGCGTCTGCGCCTGGAGACCACCCCGAAGAAGCTGGGCACCCGCGTGGTGGACCTGGTGTCCCCGATCGGTAAGGGTCAGCGTGGTCTGATTGTGTCCCCGCCGAAGGCGGGTAAGACCCTCATGCTGCAGTCCATTGCGAACGCGATTACTGTGAACAACCCGGACGTGTACCTGATGATGGTCCTGGTGGATGAGCGTCCTGAAGAAGTGACCGATATGCAGCGCACCGTCAAGGGTGAGGTTATTGCCTCGACCTTCGACCGTCCCGCTGAGGATCACACCACTGTGGCTGAGTTGGCTATTGAGCGTGCGAAGCGTATGGTGGAGCTCGGCTACGATGTGGTCGTGCTGCTGGACTCCATGACCCGCCTGGGCCGCGCATACAACCTGGCGGCTCCCGCATCCGGTCGTATCCTGTCCGGTGGTGTGGATTCTGCTGCACTGTACCCGCCGAAGAAGTTCTTCGGTGCTGCCCGCAACATTGAAGAGGGCGGCTCGCTGACCATTCTGGCTACCGCGCTGGTTGAGACCGGTTCGAAGATGGATGAAGTGATCTTCGAAGAGTTCAAGGGCACCGGTAACATGGAGCTGCGCCTGTCCCGTCAGCTGGCGGATAAGCGTATCTTCCCGGCGGTTGATATTAATGCTTCTGGTACTCGCCGCGAGGAGAACCTGCTCTCCCCGGATGAGATCAAGATTATGTGGGGTCTGCGCCGTGCCCTGGCAGGTATGGAGCCCGAGCAGGCTCTGGGTGTTCTGACCAACCAGCTGCGTAAGACTGAAAGCAACGTGGAGTTCCTTCTGACGGTTCAGAAGAACGGTCTGCGTCTGGTCGACTAAGGCTCGTATCTCACGCGCCCCACCTCCTCTCGTGGGTGGGGCGCGTGAGCCGTTCGTTTTGTGCATCCCTGTTGTGAGGGGTGCGAGATGTCTAGTGCCTGCCCGTGCGGCGTAAAGTGCGGGAGATGGAAGAGAGAACAGAATGTTTGAATCTATTCAGGTTCTGCTGGATGAGCACGCTGACCTGCAGAATCAGCTGGCTGACCCCGCCGTGCAGGCGAATCAGGGTAAGGCACGCCGTGTGGGCCGCCGCTACGCGGAGCTGACCGGTATTGTGACTGCGTACAACAAGTACACTTCGCTAAAGGATGACCTTGAAGCTGCTCGTGAGATGGCTGATGAGGATCCGGATTTTGCGGCGGAGATTCCCGGCCTGGAGGCGGAGCTGGAGGTTGCTCAGGAGAAGCTGCGCCGCCTGCTGATTCCGCGTGACCCGGATGATGGCCGTAACGTCATTCTTGAGGTGAAGGCTGGTGCCGGTGGTGACGAGGCGGCTCTGTTCGCTGGTGACCTGCTGCGCATGTACATGCGTTACGCTGAGCACAAGGGCTGGAAGACTGAGATTATTTCTTCGACCAGCACTGACGTGGGTGGCTACAAGGACGCCCAGATTGCTATTAAGGGCTCCTCGAATGAGCCGGCTGAGGGCGTGTGGGCGCACCTGAAGTATGAGGGTGGCGTGCACCGTGTGCAGCGTGTTCCGGCGACTGAGTCTCAGGGCCGTATCCACACTTCTGCCGCTGGTGTTCTGGTGTTCCCCGAGGTGGACGAGCCGGAAGAAATCGAGATTAACCAGAATGACCTGAAGATTGACGTGTACCGTTCTTCGGGCCCTGGTGGTCAGTCGGTGAACACCACTGACTCGGCGGTGCGTATTACTCACCTGCCGACCGGCATTGTGGTGGCGATGCAGAATGAGAAGTCTCAGCTGCAGAACCGTGAAGCTGCGATGCGCGTTCTGCGTGCGCGCCTGTTGGCTCACCAGCAGGAGCAGATTGACGCTGAGAACGCGGCACACCGTGCTTCGCAGGTGCGTACCATGGACCGTTCGGAGCGTATCCGTACGTACAACTTCCCGGAGAACCGCATTGCGGATCACCGTACCGGCTACAAGGCGTACAACCTGGACGCCGTGCTCAATGGTGACCTGGAGCCTGTGGTTCAGTCCGCTATTGAGATGGATGAGGCGCACCGCCTCGCTCAGGTGGGCCAGGAACAGAAGTAGTTCTGTATAACTTTCACTTGTTAGTGGCTTTGGGTTTGCGATAGCAGACCGGTATAGGCGCGTGAGTTTAGCTTGATTGCTGAACTCGCGCGCCTTTTTTGCGCCTATCACCGGGCGTCGAGCGGTGAATGACCAAACGCCGCGCGTGTTTGAAAGCTTCACCCTAGACTAGAGGTGTAGCTAGCGTTGCCGTGGGGTTTATCGCGGGTGAGAGCCTCCGGTAGCAGTGTTCTTTGAAAAACGAATAGAGAAAAGATGGAAGCCGATTTAGGGGTGCCGGGCAGCGTAGCCCGGCACCGGTAATTTTTGAGATTTAGATACTGATGATTTTTGGTTAGCTATTGAGCGAAAGGCAGAGAATATGGGCGTTATTGTTGACCTTCAACCGGGTGATGGAATCCTTGTCGAAATTAGTGATTTGGACGATGGTAAAGACGGACGCGAGCTGCTTGTTCTTGAAGTCGTGGGAGTGGAAGGCTCAAAGTTCTCGGCACGGTTGCTGAACCGTTCTCGCGTTGGTCAACCCTATGAGTATTGGGATGATCGGTACGTCTTTACCGGCGAGGTGAGGGAAGATGACCCACTTGATATTGTCTTGACCTGCTATGACTGGGAGGGCGAGAAGATTAGGTACCCCGTCATCTGCCGGCACGCTTTTTATCTGGGGGCAACTCTCGACCATACCTCCGTCACCATGATGACGAGAGACGGCAAAGGCCGAGAAATCGTATGCCGTATCGGTGACCATGTGCTGACCTCTGACGGCCCGCGTATTGTGAAGGTGGTCTACGAGAACGTGGTTGTGGTGAAGGACCACAACTATGTTTATCTCGGCAGGTATCTGCAGAAGAAGCTGATTTCCAACCACTGGCCGGATGCTAGGCATCAGCAGACGTGGAACTTTGGCGGGGCGGTGGCTTACATCTTACCGATTACTCCGGAGGTGGCGGACTCTCTGAACGCTCTCAAGTATTCAAAGGAATATGCGGAGCTTCAGGAGAGCCATCCGGAGTTCTTTGAAGGGGTGCATAGCGCTAGGAGCTACTGGTTCCGCTGGTATTTTCCGCCGCTGGCTGATGAGCCGTATCCTTCCGAATTGCTGAATGCTACGGCACCTCACATGGTGTTGGCGCTGGTGGATTCGGGGTACTTCTTCAGCAAATCCACCGACGTTTCCCCTCCGGACAGGATTAGCCCGTCCGATCCGTTCAAGGTTTACCCGTCCTGGTACGAGGAACGAGACGATCGGAGCTGGCTGATGCGCACCGCTACCCGTGCGGTTGTTGACCGGTTGGAGTCACTCGCGGGGCTTCTGCACCGGGAAACGAAAGAGACCACGCCGTTCGAGGTTCTTCTTTGGCATGAAGCATCCTATCTAAAGGGAACTTACGAGTACCTGTCTATCGGAATTCCCGGTGAAACATGCGGTGCAGCTTATTGCGATAGTGAGTGCACTTACTGCGGCGGAGGCGACCCAAACTATCGGGGTGAGGACCTCTGGTACTAGGGCGGAGCGTCTACGGGATATCCCCGTAGCGCATAGCGTGTAGGGGAGGGGTGGTCGTGACAGGCTGTTACGGCTGCCCCTCCATCCTCGGCAGATGCAAAGTTTGCTGGGTTCTATTGTCTTCTTTTGGATGACGGATAGTCCGGTCTGAGAAACTAGCTACCCGCATCGACTAATTAGGGAATCGGAGGAATGGTACTCTGTGAGGTGCTACTTAGCGAGGAAATATCGGTTGTGAAAGCAAACAATACGAGCTAGCGTAGCCGCTATTTAGACATGTCCAAGGGCAATTCCTAAAAGGGGATAATTTCTAAAGGTAGAAGAGAGCATAAGGAGAGCTCATGAAGGTGAATGTGCACGACCCGCGCGGGGAAGAACTCGCGCAGGTGCTCACGCGCGCCACCGCGGCACTGGCGCAGGTGCCCAGCCCCCGCGTGGACGCCGAGCTCCTCGCCGCGCACCTGCTCTACGACGGTTCGCGCTCGCGCCTACAGCACGCCGCGCTCATGGGGGAGCGGCTCACCCCCGCACAGGTCGCAGAGTACGAGGCGCTGGTCGCCCGCCGCGCATCCCGCGAACCGCTGCAGCACATCACTGGCTCCGCTCCCTTCTACCGCCTAGAACTGGCAGTCGGACCGGGCGTGTTCGTACCCCGCCCAGAGACCGAGCTACTCGTCGAAGAAGCCCTCAAAGTGCTGACCGCACGCACCAATTCGGCAACCGGTCAGTTGCGCATCGTCGACCTGTGCACCGGCTCCGGCGCCATCGCGGCGGCAGTCAAGAGCGAGCTACCGAACGCCCAGGTGTTCGCGGTGGAACTCTCCGAAGACGCCATCCCCTACACCCGTAAGAACCTGAAGCCGCTCGGCGTGAACCTGGTTCAGGGGGACGCCCTCACCGCCCTGTCCGAACTTGCCGGAACCTTCGACGCGGTGCTCTCGAACCCTCCGTACATTCCGCCGGCGAACGTACCCGCCGACCCGGAAGCCGCCCTGCACGACCCGGATATGGCACTGTACGGCGGGGGAGAGGACGGCATGCAGATGCCCTCCGCAATTGCCGCCCGCGCCTTCGAGCTTCTGACCCCCGGTGGCCTGTTCATCATGGAGCACGACGACACCCAGGAAGAAGCCGTCGCCGAACTGCTGGCGCGTGTCGGCTTCGAGGGTTGCTACCCGGTGCATGACCTGAATAATCGTCCGCGTCATAGCGTCGGTTATAAACCGCGCCCACTAGAGCCTTTAGACTAGTAGATGCACCACCTAGCCCGTGCCGGGCTGCATGAAGGCAACGCGTCCGCCTCCTCAGCCAGCTTCAGAGCCGGTGAAATATGGTGAATCCCCGGAAGAGTGCTTCCACATGGCGCGTTGTGGGTGCCGGTGTCTCGCCGCATCCAGAAAAACATGAGAGAATAAGACCCGTGACTGCAAAGCTGTACCCCGTAACGACTGAAACTGAGACCCGCGAGGCCATCGAAGCTGCCCGCGAGGCGCTGAAGGCGCACGACACGATTGTGATGCCCACCGATACCGTCTACGGTATTGCCGCCGATGCTTTCTCGCATCAGGGCGTTGCCAAGCTGCTGGCAGATAAGGGCCGCGACCGCACCATGCCGCCGCCCGTGCTGATCTTTGATCTTGCTGCGCTCGCTGGCGTGGTCGACGACGTTCCGGACGATATTTACGATCTGGGTGGTCGCTTCTGGCCCGGCGCGCTGACTATCATTCTTCACGCGTACCCGTCGCTGAGCTGGGATTTGGGTGAGACCCGCGGTACTGTTGCCGTGCGTGTTCCCGATGATGAGTTCGCCCTGAAGTTGCTGACTGAGCACGGTCCGCTGGCGGTTTCGAGCGCGAACAAGACCGGTCAGGAAGCCGCACTGGATGCGCAGACCGCCATGGATTCGCTGGGTGAGGATGTCGCCGTGGTGATTGATGGTGGCGCTCGTCCTAAGCCGCTTGAGTCTGAGCCGAATGAGGACGGCGTGGTTGTGGTGACTGAGCGTGACCCGGCACCGTCGACGATTCTGGATTGCACCTCCTTCCCCTACGTGGTGGTTCGTGAGGGCGCAATTTCAGTGGAGGAGCTGCGTGAGGTCGTTCCGACCATTCTGACTCGTGCGGAGGCTGACGAGCAGGCAGCTCGTAAGGTTGAGGAAGCTGAGACTGCTTCTTCTGCGCCGTCTGAGTCGACTCCTTCTGAGCGTGCTCTGGATGAGCAGGCTGACCTGGATGAGGCGTACGAGCAGTGGGACAGCACCCACACTGTGAGCGGTGAGCCTGCTCGTCGCGCTTCGGCACCGGTTGCCGGTTCTGTCGCTGCGTCTCTGCTGGGCGCTACTTCGGCTCTGTCTTCTGCTTTCAGCACTGGCGTGGATCAGGAGCGTTCGCGCGGCTACCGTGACAACACTCCGAAGCCGGTTCGTGCGGATGAGCCGCAGACCCACCCGGTTCCTGCTGATACTGCTCGCGCGCTGGTCTTTGGCGAGTCGAAGATTGAGACTGCCGCTCAGAGTGCACCCGCTCAGAGCGAGGCTAAGCCGGCAGAAGCTAAGGCTGAAGACGCTAAGACTGAGGCTACCAAGACTGAAGCTGAGGCAAAGACCGAGCAGAAGGATGCCCCGGAGGACCACCTCTAAACCTCTGCGGGTTATAGCGCTCGGGTATAAATCTCGGAGCATAAAAACGTATAGGGAACCCCCGATATATCGTTCAGATATATCGGGGGTTCCCTTTCGTTATGAGTCCTCTAGGTTATGCGCCCCTAGGCTGCATACATCAGGCTGCCTGCCTCAGGTCGTGCACCTTTAGGAGAGCACGCGCGCTACCTAGTTCTTCTCGAAGCGGCGGTCCTTCTTCTTACCCAGCGCGGTGTGGGCGTTGCGCAGTACTTCACGCACGCGCGGGGTGGGCAGAAGGTTGTTGTCACGTGCCCAGGAGTCGTCGATGCCCTGGCCGAACCACATGACCTCGACCTTACGTACGGATCCTGCGAACTTGTCGTTCATTAGTTCGGAGACGGTGTAGCCCGCCTTGACGGCCGCGCGGCAGAGCCACTCGGGCAGGCGGTGCGGGTGGCGGCGACCAGCATCCACGGATGCGGAGGCGACGGTTGCGCCTTCCCAGGGCTGTAGCACGATGGCGGGTAGTTCGCCGGGGAAGGTGCCGAGCATGACTACGAATTCTGCGAGGGCTTGCACGCTGGAGACCGGGGACTTGCCGGTGCCTGCACCCGCAACGGATGCGAAGGGGGAGGAGGCTATCTTGGCGAAGAGTTCGGTGGTGCGTCGGCCTCGGCCCTGCACGCTGGTTGCGCGAAGGATGCACAGTTCGGGTGCGCTTTCGGGGTGTTCGTCGAGGAAGTAGTCCTGCAGATCGAGCAGTGCTTCTTCGCCGAGCGCCTTGGAGAAGGAGTAGGCGCTGAACGGGTTGGTCTCTTCGGAATCATCCAGCACGAGGCGCGGGCCCTGTACCGCTGCGGAGGAGAGGTGGATGACGCGGCGCACGCCTGTGCGCTGCGCGGCGATGGCAATCACGGCGGGAAGCAGGGCGTTTGCGCCGACGAGCGGAGGTAGATCCTGCATATTGGGCGCTGCGAGGCCCGCAGCGTTGACGACGACCTGCGCGCCTGCGAAGGCTTCTGCGAGGGAGTCGATGATGCCTTCAAGCTGGTCTGCTTCGTCGATGATGCTGTCTACGTCGAGGGCTCGGGTTGCGAGTCGAGGTGCCTCAATGGGGTCGACGCTGATACCTTCTGCGTTTAGACGCGCGACGATGGAGGAACCAACGAAGCCGCTGGCGCCAATGACTTTCCACTTGGATTCGGACATCTCTTTTACCTCTCACGAGCCCGCGTACATTGCGGGGAAAAATGGGGTCATTTCAACTTTCCCATATTTGAACAGTTTATGGGGAATTTGTGGGGTTTTATTCGGTCTCTGGTCGTTTTTTCGCACGGGGTGCACAGCGCAAACACAGGCTGTGAAGCTGGTAGCTTGATGGATACCCAAAACTGGGTGTGCCGGTACGTCCGCTATGCGGATAAATCAACTGAATTCGGTTGTTTATTTGTCATAAAGTGCGTCTTTTGGGGTGGTGGTTCACTCTCTAGTGGAGACCGCAGGTAGAATATTTTCTTTGAGTGATATATCCACACGGTTGAATGCCGCGGGCGCGAGAAACACCAGAAGCGCCTAGCACGGGATGGCTATATCGCGTACCGGCTGATTCAGGCGCATCGCGCCGTGGAGGGAGAACTTATGGCAGAAAAGTACAGCGACGTGACCGCTTTTGCCCAGCCTTCTTCCCAACAGCCTTCTTCCGAACAGTCTTCTTCTCCTGATTCTTTGAACGAGTATCCCCGCACGGTCGCCGTGGTGGTGACCTATAACCGTGAGGACCTGCTGCCGAAGACCCTCGCTGGTATCGCTTCTGGTGAGCGTGTGCCTGCGGCGGTGGTGATTGTCGATAACGCCTCCACGGATGGCACCGCCGAGTACTTGCGCGGGCTGGACTATGAGCTGCCGGTGGACTGCATCCGCCTGGAGAAGAATATGGGTGGCGCTGGCGGCTTCGCGGTGGGTATTGACCGCGCCCTGGAGCGCCACAACCCGGACCTGGTGTGGGTGATGGATGATGACACCGAGCCAACCGAGAACACCCTGTCGGAGGCGGTTGCCGCCTGGCTGAACTATTCGCCGGTGCCTTCGCAGCGCCCCGCGGTGGTGGCGTCCCGTGTGGTGTGGACGAACGGTGAGGACCACCCGATGAACACCCCGCGCACCATGTTTGCGGCGGGGGAGCAGCGTCATGCTCGTGCGCAGGCTGTGGGTGCCCGCCCGATTCGTAGCGCCTCGTTCGTGTCGATTCTGATGGATGCGCAGGCGATTCGCCGCAACGGTGGCCTGCCGATTGCTGAGTTCTTCATCTGGAATGACGACTTCGAGTTTTCGACCCGTCTGATTCATCACCGCGACGGCATTGCGGTGCCGTCCTCTGTGGCTAAGCACCACACGAAGACTTTTGGTACGACGAACGCTGACCCGGGTCCGCGTTTCTATAACGATGTGCGTAATAAGCTGTGGGTCTTCACCCGTTCGCGTACCCTGAACCCGCTGGAGAAGCTGCTCTACGGTGGCTCCTCGGCGCGCCTGTGGATTTCTACTGTTCTGCGTACTGATGATCGCCGCACCTACCTGGGGTATTTCCTCGATGGTGTGCGTGACGGTTTGCGGGCACCCACCCCGAACCGCCAGGTGCTTGAGGGTATTTACCCGCTGACTTTCCCCGGCCGCTATGGCGTGCCGGCTACTGCTAACGCCGTTGAGTCTGAGAAGGCGCGCGGTTGCGTGAGCTCCGCACCCGATTTCTCGGTGTTGATGAGCGTGTACGCGAAGGAGAATCCCGCCTACTTGGAGCAGGCGTTGGAGTCGAATCTGCTGAACCAGACTCTGCGCCCATCCGAGCTGGTTTTGGTGAAGGACGGTCCGCTGACCCCCGAGCTGGATGCCGTGGTGGACCGCTGGGTTCAGCGCGCCGAGAACCTGGATTGCCCGCCGATCCAGGCGGTGGAGCTGGCTCAGAATGTTGGTTTGGCGGAGGCACTGAACGCCGGTCTGCAGGCGTGTTCGTATGAGCTGGTGGCTCGTGCTGATTCTGATGATCTGTCTGAGCCGACTCGTTTTGCGCGTCTGATTCCTGCCCTGGTGCAGGGCGGCTACACGGTGCTGGGCTCTGCCATGCTTGAGGTGAATGAGAGCAATACTGCGGTGGAGTCGACCCGCGAGGCGATTGTTGATTCTGCGCGTCTGCTCAGCGCGATGGATTCGCGTAACCCGATTTATCACCCGTCCGTGGCGTTCGTGAAGAGTGCCGTGCAGCAGCTGGGCGGTTACGAGTTCGTGCCCGGCGCTGAGGATTGGTGGCTGTGGATGCGTCTGCGCGATGCCGGCTATCGTCTGGGTAATATCCCTGAGGCTCTGGTGCGTTACCGCGTGGGTGCGGGCGCGTACACGAAGCGCGGGGGAGTGGACGCCTGGTTGCAGGATGTGGCGATTCAGCGTCGACTGTACACCGGTCACGGTATTTCTAAGCTTCAGTGGGCTCAGAATATGGCGGTGCGGAGTGTGTACCGTTTTGTTCCTGAGCAGGCGCGCCGTTCGGCGTTTCGTGCGTTGTCGTCTTTGACGGCTCGTGCTTCTTCTCGTTCTTCTGGTACCGCATCTGAAGGAGGCATGTAGTGGCTCAGTTGAAACCTCACGCTCATGTGGTGATGCAGAAGGCAGCTCAGCGCGGCACGATGGTGACGGAGGGTGACTCTGGCACGATGCTGGTGAACCGCCTGTATGAGCGTAAGCCGTGGTGGCTGATTGCGCAGGCGCTGATTGATTCGAGTGCCTGGGTTCTGGCGGTTTTGTTTGCGTACATGCTCCGCTATAGTGTGCTGCTCAGTAACGGTTCGGTGTTCGATATTATTCACCCGGCGTCGTTGACGATGACCGCTACGTTGGCTGTGGTTCTGCACCTGGTCATTGGTCTGGCGGGCGTGAAGATTTATAACGGCGTGTATTCGTACGGTTCGTTTGACGAGTCGTGGCGTGCCGGCGCGGCTGCTTTGAGCGCGGGTGCGGCGTTGACTGCTTTCTCCTTTGTGGATGAGCTGTTGGGTCTGCCGCATATTCCGCATAGTGTGCCTGCGATTGCGGCGGCATTTAGCCTGATTATGATGGCGGGCGCCCGCATGGCGAAGCGCGTCTACACTGAGCGCGGTGCTGTGCGTGAGTTGACCGGTGAGCCGGTGATTGTGTACGGTGCTGGCTTTATCGGCGGCATGGTCATGGATTCGATGCTGCACGATGAGGATGCGAAGCTTCGCCCGGTTGCGGTCTTCGATGATGACCAGCTGAAGGCTGGTACGAAGTTCCACGGCATTTCGGTGATTACGACTTACCGCGAGCTGGAGCAGGTGATTCGTGAGTCGGGTACCCGTAAGATTCTGGTGACGATTTCGGATATGTCGGAGGATTACTTCGAGTCCTTCTGCAACCGCATGCGTAAGCTTAAGGTTGAGGTTCAGCGTATTAGTAGCGCGAATGCTCGACTGATGGGTGAGCGTCTGATTACCGCGAGCGATAACGACCTGATGCGCGTGATTCGTGGTGAGATTAACTACGATATTGACCGCGATATTCTGCGTTCGTACCTGCACGGTAAGCGTGTGCTGGTTACGGGTGCGGGCGGTTCGATTGGTTCTGAGCTGTGCCGTCAGATTAGCGAGTTTGAGCCGGAGACCCTCATGATGCTTGATCATGATGAGACTCTGCTGATGGAGACGAAGGTTTCGATTACTCACGAGTCGAGCCTGGACGATGACCGCATTATTCTGGCTGATATTCGTGAGGGCGATAATCTGCTGGAGATTTTCCGTGAGCGTCGCCCCGAGGTGGTGTTCCACGCTGCGGCGTTGAAGCATGTGTCGGCGCTGGAGGCGTACCCGCAGGAGGCGTGGAAGACGAACTCCTTGGGCACTCTGAACGTGCTGCGTGCCGCGGAGGCGGTGGGCGTGAAGACCTTCGTGAACGTGTCGACCGATAAGGCTGCGGATCCGAAGACTGCGCTGGGTCAGTCCAAGCGTGTGGCGGAGCGTCTGACTGCGTACTTTGGTGAGAAGACCGGCAACACCTACGTGTCGGTTCGTTTTGGCAACGTGTTTGGTTCGCGCGGTTCGATTAAGCCGCTCTTTACGAAGCAGATCCTCTCGGGTGGTCCGATTACCCTGACGGATAAGCGCGCGACCCGTTACTTCATGCTGATTACCGATGCCTGCTTGCTGGTGATGCTTGCCGGTGCGATTGGTCGCCCGGGTGAGGTCATGGTGCTGGATATGGGTCAGCCGGTCAAGATCCTGGACGTTGCGAAGGCGATGCGCCAGGCGTATGAGCGGTATGACGTGGAGATCAAGGAGATTGGTCTTCGCAAGGGTGAGAAGCTGGATGAGGCTCTCTTCGGCGGTACCGAGAAGCTGGTACCTAGTGAGGAGAACCGGTATATTTCCCGGTCGAGTGCTCCGGCGCTTGACCCTGATGAGCTCGATTATGAGCTGTGGATTCAGAACTATCGGGAGCACAGTGGCTATGAGCGTCATGGCCTGGAGCGTGCCCCTGATCCGCGTACTTTGGCGGATGCGCAGACGTTCTAATCTTTAGGGAATGACATCGGATGCTGCACTTGCGTGGCGGGTGCGGTATCCGGTGTTTTCTCTTTCTCGGGTGTAGAACATTTCAGGACGCAGAATATGCAGAACGTATGGAGAGAATCTGTAATGTTTAGTCCCGGGCTACTGAAGAGTTCTATAGAATACGAAGTAAACACACACACACTACGCACACATCGTCCCTTAGCTGCAATTCTGGAGCTTGCGTCCAGGGGAGCGGCGCCAATGCCTTGGAGCTGGTATGACCTCCTTTTCTGAGCTGTTGAGCATTTTTGCTCTTGCTTTTGTTTTGGGTGCCCTTTTGCCGTTTGCGGTGCGCCCGATTTTGCACCGCTACAACATGGTGGATGTTCCTAATGAGCGTTCTTCGCATACTGCTCCGACCTACCGCGGTATGGGTTTGGCGACTGCGGCTGCGACCTTTGTGGCGTTTGTGGCGGCTACCCTGTTCGGCTGGACGTACCGTTCTGCTGAGTCTTTGCAGCTGGCGGTGACGATTGCCGCGGCGATTCTGTGTGCTCTTGCCCTGGGCTGGCTTGAGGATATTCGCGGCGTGAGCATTGTGCGTCGTGCGGGCCTGCAGCTGGTGATTGGCGTACTGGTGAGCGTGAGCTTTGCGACGGTGCAGGGCACGAACATTCTGCTGCTGATTCTGGGCGCGATTTTTGTTGCCGGCTACATTAACGTGGCGAATTTTATGGACGGCATTAACGGTATTTCTGGTGCTCACGGTCTGGTGGCTGGTTTGGCGTATGCGCTGACCGGTTGGATGGTGAACCTTCCGTGGCTGGCTTTGGCTGGTGTGGCTGTTGCCGGTGCTTTTGCGGCGTTCCTGCCGTGGAATGTGCGCCCTGGTAAGAACGTGTTTTTGGGCGATGCGGGTTCTTATGTTTTGGGCGCGGCGCTGGGCACGTTGGCTGTGGGCGCGTGGTTTGCGGATGTTCCGTTCCTGTTGGCTTTTGCTCCGCTGATGACGTATCTGGCGGACGCGGGTACGACTCTGTTCCGTCGTTTTATGGCGGGGGAGCAGTGGTACAAGCCGCACCGTACTCACACTTATCAGCGTCTGACGGATGTTGGTTTCAGCCACCTTGGTTCGACCGCCGTGGTGACCGGTACGACCATTCTGGTGTGGGTGCTGCTGGCGTTTGCCTCTGATTTGTTTGCTTCGGGCGCCGTGCTGGCGGCTGTTGGTGTGGTTCTTGTGGCTCTTGCCGTGCTGGTGGTGTACCTGCGTATGCCGCAGCTCTTTGGCGGTGAGGCACCTACTTCTGCGATTGACCTGTCGAAGCGCTTTGCGGCGGATTCGAAGGGTTCGGCGCCGAAGGCGAAGTCGGCAACTGCAGAGCCTGCTACCGGCTCTTTGACCTCGGCGACTGGCGTTCCGGCGACTCCTGAGAACGTAGAGCCGACCTCGCTGCATCCGGAGCCGATCATGCCGGATTCCGTGAAAGACCGTGCAGATAGCTCTTCTGCTGCTCGCTCCTCTGTTCAGCCTTCTTCTCATCGCAACCGTGGGGAGAAACACTAATGGCTTCTGAGCAGCCTAAATCTCAGGCTCCTGCAGAGCCTCTCTGGAGGCGCGTGGTGGACGTTCTGTGGTATCCGCCGGCGGAGCGCAAGAAGCAGCAGAAACACCGCCGAGAGCGTGCTCAAGCAGGTTTGAAGGCCTCTTCTTTCGAGAGTCAAGAGCTTTCCTGGAAATTTTTGTTCTACAGGGTATCGGCTTACTCTCTGCTGGCTTGGTTGGGCGGTATGATGAGTGCGTACCTGTTTGCGGGCCCCGTGGGCGCGCTAGGAATAACATTGGGCTTTCTGATAATCTATATATGCTTCACTCTGGGCGTATTGGTTATGTTGGTTGCTCCCATTTTCGACTGGGGTGTACCCAAATCGCTGGTGGTGAGCTACCTCGTGAAGATTGCTCTGCTCGGTCTGGTATTGATGTTTGTGCCGTTCCCCGAGAATCTGAGGCACGGTTGGACTCTCGCAGGCGCATGTACCGGCGTGATTCTGTGGATTGTTATTGAAACAGTTAGCATCGCACGACTGAGAATTTTGTACTTCGACACCGACTCGGAAGACCATGGTCGGTAACACGATCGGTGTTTGAAAGGAAAAACGTTTGGCCGAAGAGAAGAAGTGGTGGGACGGAGATAAAAAGCTCCGCACCACCGGAGAATTGGTATCTGACGGAGGTCTCTCCGGTGCAGTCATGTCGATTCTCTATCTGATCATCGGTGTAGCAGTGTGGGGCGGCATCGGTTACCTCGGTGACCTGGTCTTCTCCACCACCTGGCTGGTGTGGGTTGGTGTCTTGATTGGCGCTGTCGGAGGTTTGACCCTCGTCTTTACCTACATGACCAGGCAGAATAAAGACCGCTAGGTCATTGAACGCGGACCGCTAGGTCACACATTCATCCATGTAGTTAGCATGTCAGTCGCTTAGAGGCAGACATGGGCTCTTGATAGCCACTAGTAGCAAGAAAGGACTTGCTTTGATCGAGAACGGGTTGATCCTCGCGGAAGCCTATGTGCCGCCGACCCCCGAAGACATGCATCTGCCACCCTTCTTCACCATTGGTGATTTCGCTTTCGGTAAGCAGAACGTACTGATTCTGCTGTCCGTGGTGATTATCGCGGTCTTCTTCCTCACCGCAGCACGTAAGCGCGCCATGGTTCCCGGCAAGACTCAGTTCATCGCTGAGTCCGGCTACATGTTTGCTCGTAACTCCCTCGGTAAGGAAACCCTGGGCGTACAGCACTACAAGCCGTTCGTGCCGATTCTGTTCGCCTCCTTCTTCTTCGTTCTGGTGAACAACCTCTACGGTTCGATTCCGTTTGTTCAGTTGCCCACCTTCTCGCACCCCGGTAGCGCCTACGCGCTGGCTGGCGTAGCGTACCTGACCTGGGTTGGCGTTGGTATCAAGCGCAAGGGCCTGGGCGGCTTCTTCAAGGACATCACCATGCCCTCGGGTCTGCCGGTGTGGATTTACCCCATCCTGATCCCGATCGAGTTCTTCTCGAACCTGCTGATTCGTCCCGCAACTCACGCGCTACGTCTCTTCGCGACCATGTTCGGTGGTCACCTGGCGCTGATGGTTGCATCCAGCATGGTGACCTACATGGTTGAGACCCTGGGTGGTATCGGCTACCTGGCTGCTATTGCTCCCGGTGCTCTGGGCCTGTTCCTGTACTTCCTGGAATTCATGATTCAGTGCATCCAGGCTTATGTGTTCGCTCTGCTGCTGGCTGTGTACCTGCAGGGCTCGGTTTCCGAGGGACACTAAACTCTCTAGTTTTTTAGGTTTTCGCGTTCGTCATTGGGCGTGAATAAAGCAACCCACACGTTCACTGTGCGGGCTATTAACTCAAATCAAACTCTGTTCGGTCCGGGTATGTTCCCGGTCGAACACTGTTGAAAGGAAAAATAATGGTTGGTTCCATCACTGCGGTTGGCTACGGTCTGGCAGCTATTGGCGGCGGCATCGGCGTGGGTCTGATCTTCGCGGCATACATGACCAGCGTTGCTCGTCAGCCCGAGTCCCAGAAGACCCTGCAGCCCATGCTGTTCCTGGGCTTCGCACTGGTCGAGGCGCTGGCAATTCTGGGCCTGGTTCTCGTCTTCATCAAGTAACCGGCTCTGCCACATCCTAAACGACCCATCCCATAGAACAGGATTCCCTCCATGATTTATCTGGCAAGCGAAGGGGGAGCGGAGGCAACTTCGAACCCCCTGATTCCCGACGTCGGGGAAATTGTCATTACCCTCATCGGATTCCTGATCCTCTACTACATCGTTGCTAAGTACGTTGTCCCGGCGTTCGAGAAGATCTACCAGGACCGTAAGGAAGCAATCGAAGGTGGCCTTGCCAAGGCCGAGAAGGCACAGGCAGAGGCTGCAGCGGCTCGCGATGAGTACACCCAGCAGCTCGAAAGCGCTCGACTGGAGGCTCAGAAGATTCGTGAAGAGGCACGCGCAGAGGGCGAGGCAATCATTGCCGATGCTCGCGAGCGTGCAACCGCTGAGGCTCAGCGCATTAGCGATAATGCAGCAAAGGCTATCGAGGCAGAGCGTGCGGCAGCAGCAGTGTCCCTCCGTTCCGAGGTTGGCACTCTTGCTACGACCCTTGCCGGCAAGATTGTGGGCGAAGCCCTCAACGATGATGAGCGATCGGCCCGTGTGGTAGATCGTTTTCTTGCTGACCTTGAAACCGAGAAGCAGAACGCAGGTGCGGCTCGGTAATGGCAGGAGTATCTACTGAATCACTGAGCAAGGTGGAAGAGGTGCTGGAAGCTCACGCTTCCCTGCAGCCCCTGAACCTGGCGAGCGAGCTTTTCGCTGTGGTTGATGTTCTCGACCACAACGGCACCCTGCGCCGTGCTGTCACCGATTCTTCGCGTGATGCAGCAGCACGTCAGGGTATCGCTAACACCGTCTTCGGCGGCAAGATCTCTTCGCAGGCTATGGCTGTGCTCACCAATGCGGTGGCTCAGCGCTGGTCTGATGATGCTGATCTGGCGAACGCCCTGGAACGTGCAGCAGTGCTCGCCGTGACCGCATCGGCTCAGTCTCGCGGTGGCGTGGATGCCCTGGACGAGGTGCTCAACGAACTACTCACCTTTGTGCGTACCGTTGATTCCAACGCTCAGGCGCAGGAAGCGCTGTCCGACCATCAGGCAAGCAAAGAAGCAAAGAAGAAGCTCGCCGTGGCGCTCGGTGGCCCCGCCACCACCGCCGAAGGTGTGCTTCTGCTCGAACGAGTTGGCTCCAACCCCCGCGGCCGTCACGCTGCACGGGTAGCCGATGAGTTCGCAGAAATCATCGTCACGCGACAGAACCGTTACATTGCGCGAGTAACTAGCGCGATTGCGCTGTCGCAGGCACAGCTTGAACGTCTCGGTCGCGCGCTCAACGCCGTGTACGGCCGTGAGCTGAAGCTCGACGTTTCGGTGGACCCCGCCGTTCTGGGCGGTCTGCGTGTTCAGGTGGGCGACGAGGTGATCGACGGTACCGTCGAGACCCGCATGTCCGACCTGACTCGTTCCATCGGCTAGCGGCTCAAGCTAGCGACGCTGAACCGTTCGTCGCAACGGTGATTTAGAAGATACCTCGGGTAGCGGGTGCGTGGCTGATGCCTCCTTCGCAGAAGCGGCGGCATTGCCCGCCCGTTCAACCCGAATTGCAAGTTTCGGTTGGTTCCGTTGACGGAACGCAACCACAATGAGAGAGCAGGGACACAAGATGGCCGAACTGACCATCAATGCCGAAGATGTCCGTAATGCGCTGAACGAGTTTGCAGCGTCTTACGAACCCGGCAATGCAGAACGTGTTGAGGTGGGTCGAGTTGTATCGGCCTCCGACGGTATCGCTCGTGTCGAGGGCCTTCCCTCGGTTATGGCGAATGAGCTGCTTCGTTTCGAAGACGGCACCCTCGGCCTCGCACAGAACCTGGATACCCGCAATATTGGTGTGATTGTCCTGGGTGACTTCACCGGTATTGAAGAGGGCCAGGTCGTACACCGCACCGGTGAGGTCCTCTCGGTGCCCGTTGGCGACGCGTACCTCGGTCGCGTTGTTGACCCCCTCGGTAACCCGATCGATGACCTGGGCCCCATTGAGTCCGAAGGTCGCCGTGCACTGGAGCTGCAGGCTCCCGGCGTGACCCAGCGTAAGTCGGTTCACGAGCCGCTGCAGACCGGTCTGAAGGCAATCGACTCGATGATTCCGATCGGTCGCGGTCAGCGTCAGCTGATCATTGGTGACCGCCAGACCGGTAAGACCGCTATCGCGATCGACACCATTCTGAACCAGAAGGACAACTGGGCTTCCGGTGACCCCGAGAAGCAGGTTCGATGCATCTACGTGGCTGTTGGCCAGAAGGCATCCACCATTGCAGCTGTCCGCCACACCCTTGAGACTCGCGGCGCGCTGGAGTACACCACCATCGTGGCATCTCCCGCATCTGACGCAGCAGGCTTCAAGTACCTGGCACCCTACACCGGTTCGGCTATCGGCCAGCACTGGATGTACGGTGGCAAGCACGTCCTCATCATCTTCGACGACCTGTCGAAGCAGGCAGAAGCATACCGCGCTGTGTCCCTGCTGCTGCGCCGCCCGCCGGGACGTGAAGCATACCCCGGTGACGTCTTCTACCTGCACTCCCGCCTGCTGGAGCGTTGCGCTAAGCTCTCCGACGACCTCGGCGCAGGTTCGATGACCGGCTTCCCGATCATTGAGACCAAGGCAAACGACGTTTCCGCCTTCATTCCGACCAACGTCATCTCCATTACTGACGGCCAGATCTTCCTGCAGTCCGACCTGTTCAACGCTAACCAGCGTCCGGCAGTCGACGTCGGTATCTCCGTCTCCCGTGTTGGTGGTGCCGCACAGACCAAGGCTATGAAGAAGGTCTCCGGTACCCTGAAGCTGGAGCTGGCACAGTACCGTTCGATGGAAGCGTTCGCAATGTTCGCATCCGACCTGGACGATGCAACCAAGGCACAGCTGACCCGCGGTTCTCGCCTGACCGAGCTGCTGCGTCAGCCGCAGTACACCCCGTACGCAGTTGAAGAGCAGGTTGTCTCCATTTGGGCTGGTACCTCCGGTCACCTCGACGACATCGAGATTTCCGACGTGCTGCGCTTCGAGGAAGGCTTCATCGAGTACCTGCGTCACAAGACCTCGGTACTGACCGATATCGCTTCCTCCGGCAAGCTTGAGGATGACACCGTTGCAGCTCTGAAGTCCGCAGTTGCTGACTTCAAGCAGGGTTTCAAGTCTGAGGGCAGCAGCCACCTCGTCGACGCAGGTCACGAGGAGCACAAGGCAGCTCGCGATAGCGACATCACTCAGGAAACCATCGGTTAGCGATTAGTCCTCGCCTTCTCCCCGCCTCAGCTATGAGGCTGGGGCGGGGCAGAAAGCAAGGAGAAAGGAAGCTCTATGGGAGCCCAGATTAGGGTTTACCGACAGAAGATTGCTTCGACGTCGTCTATGAAGAAGATCTTCAAGGCGATGGAGATGATCGCGACCTCCCGCATTAACAAGGCTCGTAACGCTGCTCAGGCAGCCGGCCCTTACGCGAACGCTCTGACCCGCGTGGTGACTGCGGTTGCGACTCAGCACGGTATTAAGCACCCGCTGATTCACAAGCCGCACGAGTTCGGAACCTACGAACACCGTCGCTCCGCAATCCTGGTTGTTACCAGTGACCGCGGTCTGGCAGGTTCGTACTCCTCCGCTATCCTGCGTCGTACCGAATCTCTGATTGAGAGGCTGCGCTCTAACGGCCAGGAGGTACAGCTGTACCTGGTTGGCCGTAAGGCAAAGGCTTACTTCGAGTTCCGTGAGCGCCCCTACGCCCGTGCGTGGGAGGGGCACACCGATGCACCTCGTGTTGAAACTGCCGTCGAAATTCGTGACGCGCTGCTCGAAGCCTACGACCTGCCCTTCGAAGAGGGCGGCGTGGACGAACTGCACATCGTATACACCGAGTTCAAGTCGATGGTTGTTCAGGAACCCAAGATCCTGCGCCTGCTGCCCATCCACGTGGGTGACGCAAAGGCTATGGGCGAGGAAATCGTTCCCGACCAGGAACTGACCAAGGCTGAGTACGAGCAGGCGGCATCCTTCGAGTTCGAGCCCTCCGCCGAGGAAGTGCTCAACGCGCTGTTGCCGCGCTACATTGCATCGCGTATCTTCTCCTGCCTCCTGCAGGCAGCAGCAAGTGAGCTGGCATCCCGCCAGCGCGCGATGAAGACCGCAGGTGACAACGCTGAGACGCTGATTACCAAGTACACCCGTTTGATGAACAACGCACGTCAGGCGGAAATTACTCAGGAGCTCTCCGAAATCGTGGGCGGCGCAGACGCCCTCGGCTCCTAGTACTTGTACGCCAACGAAGCCATCAACTGTCCAAACTTTCTAAGTAAGTGAGAAATATGACTGCCACCTACAACGAATCGGTCTCCGCACCGACTCAGGGCGCAACGGGTCGTATTGCCCGCGTCATCGGCCCCGTGGTCGACGTCGAGTTCCCCGCCGGTCAGGTCCCCGAGATTTACAACGCTCTGACCACCGAGCTGACCCTCGACGGTCGCACCCGCACCATCACCTTCGAGACCGCACAGCACCTGGGCGACTCGATCGTTCGCGCTATCTCCCTGCAGCAGACTGACGGCCTGGTCCGCGGTCAGGCTGTAGTCGACACCGGCGCACCGATCTCCGTCCCCGTTGGTGACGGCGTGAAGGGCCACATCTTCAACGTTCTCGGTGACGCACTCGACGTGCCGAACTCCGAGATCAAGGCTGACACCTACTGGCCGATCCACCGTGCCGCTCCCGGCTTCGCAGAGCTGGAAGGCTCCACCGAAATGCTGGAGACTGGTATTAAGTCCATCGACCTTCTGACCCCCTACATCAAGGGCGGTAAGATTGGTCTGTTCGGTGGTGCAGGCGTGGGTAAGACCGTGCTGATCCAGGAAATGATTACCCGTGTGGCTCGTAACTTCGGTGGTACCTCCGTGTTCACCGGTGTTGGCGAGCGTACCCGTGAGGGTAACGACCTGTGGGTCGAAATGGAAGAAGCAGGCGTTCTGAAGGACACCGCTCTTGTGTTCGGCCAGATGGATGAGCCCCCGGGAACCCGTCTGCGCGTGGCACTGACCGGTCTGACCATGGCGGAGTACTTCCGCGATGTTCAGAACCAGGACGTGCTGCTGTTCATCGACAACATCTTCCGTTTCACTCAGGCAGGTTCTGAGGTTTCCACCCTGCTGGGCCGCATGCCCTCCGCAGTGGGTTACCAGCCGAACCTGGCGGACGAAATGGGTCTGCTGCAGGAGCGTATTACCTCCACCCGCGGTCACTCCATCACCTCCATGCAGGCAATTTACGTGCCTGCGGATGACTACACCGACCCGGCGCCGGCAACCACCTTCGCGCACCTGGATGCGACCACCGAGCTCTCTCGTGAAATCGCATCGCGCGGTCTGTACCCGGCAATTGACCCGCTGTCCTCCACCTCCCGAATTCTGGACGCACAGTACATCGGTCAGGAGCACTACGACACCGCAATTCGTGTGAAGGCTATTCTGCAGGAAAACAAGGAACTGCAGGACATCATCGCGATTCTGGGTGTGGACGAGCTCTCCGAGGAGCAGAAGATCGTCGTGGCACGTGCACGTCGTATCGAGCAGTTCCTCTCCCAGAACACCTACACTGCAAAGCAGTTCACCGGTGTCGAGGGTTCGACCGTTCCGCTGAAGGACACCATCGAGTCCTTCCAGATGATCTGCAACGGCGATGTCGACCACATCCCCGAGCAGGCGTTCTACAACATTGGTGGTATGGACGACGTTATGCGCCGCTACGAGGAAATCAAGGCACAGACTGGAGCTAAGTAATCATGGCTCTGAAAGTTGAAGTTGTTTCCCGCGAACGCGTCGTGTGGACTGGCGAAGCGAAGTACGTTCGTGCACGCTCCGTCAGCGGTGACCTCGGCATCCTGCCGGGCATGATCCCCACCTGCACGCTGCTGGCACAGGACGGCGAGCTGCTCATTGAACCCGTTGATGGTGAGCCCATTAAGACCATCCTCAACGCAGGTTTCTTGACCGTCTCGAACGATCACGTGACCATCGTTGCAAAGCACGCACAGATCTAAAGCTGGTTCCCCTCAGCGGGAATTAGCCACTGTGTACACCTCGCCGGTGTTCCACCCTGAAAGGGGAGGGGCACCGGCGATTGGTGTATCCGGGGGTAGATTGTTTACGCAGAACGAGAGTGTGCACAGAAAGAACGCGTGCGCCGAAAGAGCGCGGGCAGAAAGATGATGGGCTGAAAAGGGGCGCCTCCCATGGTCGGGAGGCGCCCCTCAAGCTATGTGCAGCTGCTTAGCCTAGAGCCGTTTAGAACAGACGGTCAGCTAGAACAGACGGTCAGCGGAGTCGTCCACGCCGCGCATCGCATCGTAGTCCAGGCTCACGCAGCGGATACCGCGGTCCTCAGCCAGGGTACGTGCCTGCGGCTTAATCGTCTGTGCCGCAAATACGCCGCGCACCGGTGCCAGCAGCGGGTCACGGTTGAGCAACTCCAGGTAACGGGTCAGCTGCTCCACACCGTCAATATCGCCCACACGCTTGAGCTCAACCGCCACGGAGACGCCGTGCGCATCCTTCGCCATGATGTCTACCGGACCGATAGCGGTCGGGTACTCGCGGCGCACCAGCGAATAGCCCTCACCGAGAGTGTGGATCTGCTCTGCGAGCAGACGCTGCAGATCAGCCTCCACACCGTCCTTGATGAGGCCGGGATCAACACCCAGGTCGGTGGCGTGCTCGTGCTCAATCTTGTAGATGCGAATCATGAGGCGGTCATCGCTCTTAGCTGCCTGAACGGTCCACAGCTGCTGAACATCGGACTCTAGGTCCTCACGGATGCTCTGCGGAACGTCCTCACGCTCAGCCACCAGCAGGGAGCAGGGAGGGCTCATCCAGTTCAGAGGCTTGTAGGAACCGCCGTCGGAGTGAATGAGGACGGAGCCGTCATTCTTGACCATCAGCAGGCGGGTAGCGCGGGGCAGGTGGGCGCGGAGGCGGCCCTCATAATCTACGGAGCATTCAGCAATGACAATACGCATCCGTCCACTCTAGCAGGTACGAGTGTTTGGCTCTAGCAGGTGAGGGTATGAGATAGGGAACCTGAGCTTGGTACAGGTCGCGGACGGGGCACAGCAGGGAAGTACGGCACAGAGCGGGGGAGTACCGCCTCAACATGAGTACCACGCCAGTATGAGGAAGAGCGCAGAGCGAACAGCGGCAGGGTAGGTAGATAGAGATAGCTGAGCAGCGCGGTAGAATAGGGCTCATGGCACGTAAGAATCATCCCGGCAGGCGAGTATCCGGCACCACCAGCGATAAGTGGCACCGTCAAGCACCCGCAGGGCGTGATATCAGCAGGATCCTCGACCCTGCACCTCGACTGGAACGTGACCGATACGGTGACTGGCTGGTGCAATACATTCCCGCCGTCAACGCCCAAAAAACCTACACCTGCCCCGAATGCTACCGCTCGATTCCGCCCAGAACAGCGCACCTGGTGGTGTGGCAGGAAAGCCACACGATGGGCCGTAGCCGCGCCATTGATGAGCGCAGGCACTGGCATCAGCATTGCTGGCGCACCCGCCGCAAATAGGCTGAACACTGCACTTAAGGTGCAGCCTAAGACTACATTCTTGACCAAAACCACATTCTCGAATCCATTTCTTGAAGGAACGCAATGAGCAACACCGCCGATATCACCCGCGCGCAGGAATTTGATCCCGCCCGCTACGTCTTCAGCACCGCCGCTGAGCCCACCCCCATTAAGGCACGTACTGTGCTTCCGGCACGCCGTGAGAACTTTACCGTCACCACTGCGGACGGCAAGCGCCTCGTCGGTGAACTCGCCCTGCCCGAAGGCGAAGTCAAGGCAACCCTGGTGACCTTCCACCCGCTACCCACCCACGGCGGCTACATGGACTCGCACGTGTACAAGAAGGCGTCCTTCCGCCTGCCGGCGCTGTCGAACATTGCGGTGCTGCGTTTCAACACTCGCGGCACCTCCTCGATTCGCGGCACCAGCGAAGGCGTCTTTGACGGCGGCTTTGCCGAGAAGAAGGACTTCGACGCAATCCTGAAGTTCGTACGCGAGCGCGCCCTGCCGAACCCCTGGCTGGTCGGCTGGTCCTTCGGCACCGAGCTGGTGCTCAAGTACGCGCCCGAATACGCGGACGAGTTCACCGGCGCTATTCTGCTCTCTCCGCCGCTGCACCGTGTGCACCCGGCTGAGCTGGACGAGTGGAATAAGATCTCGAACCCGCTGTACGCGCTGGTGCCCGAGCACGACGACTACCTGCAGCCTCCGGCGGCGTGTGAGCGTTTCGCGGCTGTACCGCGCACTCGGGTGATTCCCTTTGAGGGGTGCAAGCACCTGTGGGTGGGCGAGAAGTCCGTGCAGCAGGTCCTCAACACCGTGGTCAGCATCGTCACCGGTGCACCCACCGAACTGCCCACCGAATACAGCGGCCCGGTGGCAGAAGAAATCACTGAGCTCTAAAAGTTCGGCATAAAAACACGGCATAAAGCATGAAGGCGGCGGCTTTGGATAGAACATCTAAAGCCGCCGCCTTCGTATCTATACGCGATGCGTGCCCCGCGGGAAGAGTAGCGAGCGCGTAGAGAAACCTAGAGCTGTTTACAGCTGGAGGTGACTACAGTTGGGCGGTGACTATAACTGGTCTTGGCGAGGAATGAACACCTCACGCACCAGAATCAGCATGGAAGCTGCCACCGGAATAGCAATCAGCGCACCCAGCACGCCCCAGAGCGCGCCACCGGCAGCCACCGAAATAATCGCAACACCGGCAGGAACCGAGACAGCGCGAGCCATAATACGCGGAGAAATCAGGTACGCCTCCACCTGCAAGTACAGGAAGTACGCCACCGAAAACCACAGCGCCAGACTCCAGTCCTGAGTCAGCAGAATCAGCGAGGTCAAAATCAGCGCAATCACGCCACCAACCAGCGGAATGAACGCCAGAATCATAACGACCAAAGCCATCAACTGCGGGAAGCTAAAGCCCAAGAACAACATTATGAAGAATGCGAAGAGGGCGTTCAGAATGGCTACCATCGCCTGGCCCATCACGTAGTTACCCACCGACTCAGTAATCTTGTCGGTAATGTACTTGACACGCACACGCTTAGACGCCGGCGCCAAACGCACACCCCACGCCTTAATCGTGTCCATCGACGTGAGGAAGTACAGGGACAGGAACAGCACAATAATCACGCCGGTCACGCTCTGCGCCAGGGTAGAACCCGCAGAAACCAGGCTCGACATGAAGCTATTGACCTGCGAAGAGGAGAACGTCGACTCCAAGAACTTCGGGACGTTCTCATTCACCCAGGTGCTGATGCTAAAACGCTGATCAAGCTCGTGGTACCAATCAGAATCAATCGTGTTCTGATAAATACCCGGCGCGTACTGAACAAACTTAGACGCCTGCTCGCTAATGACCGGGCCAATCGTCATCACCAGACCGGTCACAGCGCCAGCAAAACCAGCAAGCACAGCAATCACGCCGATACCGCGCTTAATGCCCCAAGACTCCAGGCGGCGCACAATCGGGTCCAGACCCAGAGCAATGAAAATAGCGCCGGTCACCCAACCCACCAGGGCACCTACATTATTGAAAATGTAGTAGGCGAAGAGCGCCAGACCCACGCCCACGGTCATGAGGAAACCAAAAGCGACCGGGTTATGCATCATCGAGGTCTTGCCGTTGCCGACCACCTTCGGTGCGGGAGGCGCATCCTCAGAAGCGGCGGGGACCACCGGAATGGTATCCGTAGGAGGCATGGACGCGCGGCGGCGCTTGGAACGCACCTGGCTAATGCTTTCGGTTATCTCGCTGAAGGTCTCCGTTAACTGATCGGTGAGGGATTCCTTCTTGCGCGTCTCGGGGGACGATGTCGTCTCTGCGGGAGCTTCTGAGGCTTTCTTCTCGCTCATGCTCTTCCTTTCCGAATCATTCCGGGTATTTTTTCTCTACTGTGCCATTCTACCGGCTGGTTTACTTTGTTACGGCGTCCACGGTGAATCCCAAGGACAGGGGAGTGCATGTGGGAGAGGTATCTGCGCGCTGTTCAAGGATTAGCCTAAGCGCTAGTCCCTGCATGAGCTCAGAGCGTAGGCGGCAGGGAACGCGCGCTCGCAACGGCGCATTGTGGGGATAATAGAGGAAGGAACGCGTGAAGGATCTAGCCTGCACGCAACAATAGGTACAGAACGTAAAGGAGCCCAGGATGAGCATTATTTTTGATCCGGCAGACCGCGGCGCATCCCAGAACGCGGCGCAGGGTAACGTTGCCCAGGGTGGTGCAGCACAGAACGGTGCGGCGCAGGAGATTCCCGCCTCCGTACGCAACGCCATGGAACTGAACCCCAACGCGGTACAGAACGCAGCGGCACAGTCTGCTGGTGCACAGGGCGGCGAGCAGGCCCCCTCCGCTCCCACCTGGCGCTACGAGGTCAACACCCCCGAAGAGTTCCAGAAGTTTGTGCAGCTCTCCAGCCAGGGTGCCGTGATTTTTGCGCTCTACGCACCGCACTCGCCGTCCTCCCTGCAGATGCTTGAGGGCGTACAGAAGCTCGTCGACTCCGCCGCGGGTAGTATGATTTGCGCCGCCGTGGATGTCACCAAGCTCCCCGAAGCTGCCCAGGCATTCGGCGTGAGCGGTGTGCCCGCGGGTGTTGCCGTTCTGGCGGGCCGCCCGGCACCGATTTACACCGGCCCGGTCAGCGCAGAAGACCTCGGCGATGTGCTCTCCCAGGTTCTTCAGCTCGCGGCACAGTACCAGCTGCCCGGCGGCTTCGACCCGGTCGTTCCCGAAGACGAAAAGCCCCTGCCGCCCCTGCACGCAGAAGCCGTCGCTGCCCTCGACCGCGGCGACCTGGAGGGTGCCCGCGCCGCATACCGCAAGGCAATTAGCGAGAACCCCGGCGATAAGGAAGCGAAGCTCGGCCTGGAACAGGTTGAACTGCTTGCCCGAGTGAAGGACCTGGACATGGCAACCGAACGCGCGGCGGCCGCGGCAGACCCCATGAACATTGACGCCGCGTTCAACGTAGCCGACCTGGACCTGGTCGGTGGCCATGTGGAGGACGCGTACAACCGTCTGCTGCGCCTGTTCAGCGCGATAGGTCCCGATGATAAGGCGCGTGTGCGCGAGCGTCTCGTGCAGCTCTTCGACGTGGTGGGTGCATCTGACCCGCGCACCGTCAAGGCGCGTGCGGCACTGACTATGGCGCTGTTCTAAAAGGCGCTGTCGCCTGGGAAACGTCATGAGCCGGTCTAGCTAGCTCTGGCTAATCTAGGCGGCTGAAACGTTGAATACGGACGGGCTATCGTCTACCCCTGCACTCGGGCTGCGGGGGAGGCTGTAGCCCGTTCTGCGTTCGCGGGTTTGAGCGGTTTTAAGGGTGGGGAGAGCAGGCGACTCAACCTGTCTGATAGCGCGGTTGGATGGCATCTATAGCACCCCGAAATGTCCATATTATGCATTGTGAGTACTTAATAATGCAGGTTTCATCACCAAACCTGCTAGACCTCATGGGGGGGGGGTGGTAGGGTGAAAATATGAACACTAGTCACTTTCCCCAGGACCCGAACCTGCAAGAACCAGGTTCACCGCAGAACCCGGTACAAGAGACCAACCCGGTACTAGAGACCACAGTAGAGGCAACCCCCGCCGCGGCAGTACCTCAAGCTATAGTCCCCGAATTTGCAGCGCCGGAAGCTACAAACCTCGAGCCTGTAGCGCCGGAAGCTGTAGTTCCCGCATCGGTAGCACCGCAGCTACCCGTCACCCCGCAGACTATACCTGCAGCTGGCGCTCGCCCCGCCATCGAAATCCGCGGCCTCACCAAGGCATTCGGTCAGAAGGTCGCCGTCGACCGCATCAACCTGGATATCCCCTCTGGATCCTTCTACGGGCTGGTCGGCCGCAACGGCGCCGGTAAAACCACCACCATCTCCATGGTCACCGGCATGCTCATGCCCAGCGAAGGCACCGCATACGTGCGAGGCATCGACATGTGGGCCGAACCGCTCAAGGCTAAGGCGCACCTGGGCGTGCTACCCGACGGTGTGCATCTCTTCGACAAGCTCACCGGCGAGCAGCTCATCACCTACTCCGGCTACCTGCACGGAATCGATAAGGAAACTGTCGCATCCCGCGTCAAGGACCTGCTCACCGCAATGGACCTGACCGACGCTGCGGGTCGTGCCGTCGCCGACTACTCCGCCGGTATGACCAAGAAGATTGCGCTCGCCGCCGCTCTCGTTCACGCGCCCTCCGTGCTGATCCTGGACGAGCCCTTTGAGGCGGTCGACCCGGTTTCCGCCGCTAATATTCAGGACATTCTGCGTGGCTTCGTTGCCTCCGGCGGAACTGTCATTATCTCCTCGCACGTGATGGACCTTGTCCAGCGCCTGTGCGACCACGTAGCCGTCATGGACTCCGGCCGTATTCTCGCCGCCGGAACGGTCGATGAAGTACGCGCCGGCATGAGCCTTGAAGAACGATTCGTGCAGCTGGTCGGCGGCCGCACCTCCTCGGAAGGATTGTCATGGTTGGGCACCTCGTCTCACTAAAGTGGCAGTATGTGCTCGCCTCCTTCCGCCGCAGCATCTGGGCGCTCATCGGCCTAATTTTTGCGGCGCTTTATGCGGGCGGCATGCTCTTCGGCCTCGGCTCCGCATACTTTATCGCTAACTCGGAGGTACCCGAATACGGTCAGCTCGGAACCCTCCTGGTAGGCGCGGTTATTGCGCTCGCCTGGGCTATTGTCCCCATTTTCTTTAGCGGACTGGACGGCACCCTGGACGAGAGCCGATTCGTGCTCTTCCCCATCAAGCCCTCCACCCTGCAGAAGGGCCAGTTCCTCGGCGGGTTCGTGGGTATCCCCGGCATTGCCAGCATCATTGCCGTGCTGCTGGGTGCGATCGCGTTTATATCGCAACCGCTCGCGCTGGTCGTGTACCTCATCTGCTGCGTGCTCGGCCTTGCGAACCTCATGGTGTGGGCTCGTCTCGCCAACCGCCTGGGCATGGCGTTGAATGATAACCCGCGCATCGCCAACACCCTGATGATCGTTGCCATGCTACTGATGATGAGCGCCGGCTTTATCTTCGGTGGAACGATAACCTACCTGACCAAGCACTGGGAAGAGGTGCTGCCCTACCTGCCGTGGCTCAGCGTGACGCCCTTCGGGTCGGCATTTGCGGTGCCCTACTTTATGGCGACCGGCAATATGGGTACCGCCCTTGGTTGCCTGGCTCTGACCCTCGTCTACCTGGCTGGCGGATGGTGGCTGTGGGGTAAGAACCTGGCACGCTCCATGGCGAATGTGGGCGGTAGCGCGCACCACGCGAGCGCTGCCGAAGTCGCCGCAGGTGATTTGGGTCTGTTGGCACGGTTCCCGGCAACCCCGCGTGGCGCCGTGGCGGCACGAACCCTGCACTCATTTCTGAAAGACAACCGTCTGCAGCTGCTGACCGCAAGCACCGCCATGCTTTACCTGATACTGACGGTGGCTATGCCCCTGTTCCTGAGCTCTGTAGGCTCCTTCGAAAGTCGGGCCAGTTTTAACGGCGTCAACGCGGCTGAAGCTAACCAGATCATCAATAGCGGCGTGATGCAGCTCTTCGGATTCTGGATGTACTTCTGCACCGTCTTCACCGGCTACTACATGTGCTATCTCGTCTCCTACGACAACACCGCATTCAGCCTGCACGTGCTCTCCCCGCTACGCGGTATTGACGATCGTCTCGGCCGTCTTTGGGGTTACAGCATCCTGATGGTTCCGATCGTGGTGGTGATGGTGTTCGTCGCCTCAGCGGCAAATGGACACCTGGAGCTTTTCCCCATCGTGCTGATGCACCAGCTGGGCGTGCTCGCCGCAGCGGCTGGTATGGGCAGCGTGATGGACACCTTCATTAGCCCGCCCGTGGCGCCTCCGGGTGCTAACCCGTTCAAGAACCCGAAGAACAATGAGGGCTTCGCTAATCAGTTGCTGCTCATGCTCACCGTAATTCTGGTGATGCTCAGCGCGCTACCCGGCGGTATCTCGGTTGTTGTGTACATTTTCGTGACCCAAGATCTACTAACCCTCGTCTTCGGTGGCTTGATTCAGCTCCTGATTGGTGCCGCACTGCTCGTGGGTGGCGTGGCGTGGGGCGGTCACCGCTACGACAAGGTCAGCTCCAAGATGCTGGAACGCGTGGCACGTTTCCAAGCGAACTAACAAGAGTCGAAGCTCCAGCACATCAGGAATAAACGAGAGGGGTTCCGTGTTAGGTACTAAGTCTGGCGCGGAACCCCTTTTCTGTGCCGCACGAATTTCTAGCCCTGAACTTTCTAGCCCCGAACTTCTAGCGGAAAGAAGCTCACCGCAATACCTAAGAGTCTATGGTTGAGCTGTGGCCTGCCTCCATATTGACCACCCGGGGGCTCAGCACCTCCCAACTGCTACTAAAATAGAGAAAGTGCTGATCACCCAACCGTGCAGCGGCACCCCTCACCCTATGTATCCCACCTCATCATCAAGGAGAAACATGAGCTCGATCGAAGGCATCGAAGACCCCTTTGGCCCCGGAACCGCAGGCGGCACCGCCCTGCTCGAACGCGAAGAAACCCAGCTTTCTGAGCCCGGCGACCACGAGCGCTTCTCCCACTACGTACGCAAGGAAAAGATCCTCGAATCGGCGCTGACCGGTGAACCCGTACGCGCCCTCTGCGGCAAAATGTGGGTACCCGGCCGTGACCCGCAGAAGTTCCCCGTCTGCCCCCAGTGCAAGGAAATCTACGAAGGCCTCGCACCCGGCAACGACGGCGACAACGGCTCCGGCGAATAATACGCGCCAGACGACACGCTTCAGACAACACAACCGGGGAGATACAACCTGGGCGATACGCCTGAATAAATACGAATAAATAACACGCCGCAGCAGCAAGACTCAACGGCCCAACACCGCTCATGAGACTTTGCTGACGAGCACCAAATTCTTGCACCACAGCCCGGCCCAACCCGCGGATGTGGTGCTAGAATTTAACCTCGCTGTGCCCAGACCGCCAGAGCGACAGAAACACCAGAGCATCAGGAACACCAGAGTGCCGCCTCCTAACGGGGGAGAGGCGCCTGCGCTGAGTCATCTTGCTCTGAGCAGGCAGAGGGAACCAGCAGAGGCAGACGAGGAAGAAGGAGAGAATGAGCGCACCCGCAGAGGAACCCACACTATTCGACAGTATGGTGAAGCCGAAGCTCTCCCCGGCATACCCCGACCGCGCCCCCTGGGGTACTTCCGTCAGCCTGCGCGCATGGCAGGCAGAAGCCATGCAGAAGTACTTCGAAACCAACCCCCGCGACTTCATGGCGGTCGCAACCCCCGGCGCGGGTAAAACCACTTTCGCGCTGACCCTCACCAAGGAACTATTCAACCGCGGCACTGTCCGCCAGCTCATCGTTGTGGCGCCGACCGACCACCTGAAGAAGCAGTGGGCGGACGCCGCCGCGAAGGTCGGCATTCCTATTGACCCGAACTTTAAGAACGCGGACGTGACCATCAGCCGCCACTACAAGGGCGTGGCGCTGACCTATGCGCAGGTGGCGAATAAGCCGCAGCTGCACGCCCGCAACACCGAGGCGTCGAAGACCCTCGTGATTTTTGACGAGATTCACCACGCCGGCGACTCCCTTTCCTGGGGTGACGGCCTGCGTGAAGCGTTTGACGATGCGACCCGCCGCGTGGCGCTGACCGGTACCCCGTTTCGTTCGGATACCTCCCCGATTCCGTTCGTCACCTACGAGGTCGACAACGACGGTATTCGCCGCTCCAAGGCTGACTACTCGTACGGTTACGGCCCCGCGCTCAAAGACCACGTGGTGCGCCCGGTCATCTTCATGGCGTACTCGGGCCAGATGCGTTGGCGCACTTCCGCAGGTGAGGAAATGGCGGCAAACCTCGGCGAAGGCTTCACCAAGGACATCACCTCCCAGGCGTGGCGAACCGCCCTCGACCCCAACGGCGAATGGATCCCGACCGTGCTCGCGGCAGCCGATAAGCGCCTGACCGAGGTGCGCCGCACCGTGCCCGACGCCGGTGCGCTCGTCATCGCCACCGACCATGCGGACGCCAAAGCCTACGCAGAGCAGCTTCAGAAAATCACCGGCGAATACCCTGCCGTGATCCTCTCTGACGACCGTGAAGCCTCCGCGAAAATCGACGAATTCCGTGAAGGCATGCAGCGCTGGATGGTCGCCGTGCGCATGGTATCCGAAGGCGTGGACGTGCCCCGTCTCGCCGTGGGCGTGTATGCCACCAGCACCAGCACCCCGCTATTCTTCGCGCAGGCTATCGGCCGTTTCGTGCGTGCTCGCAAGCGCGGCGAAACCGCCTCCGTGTTCCTGCCGTCGGTGCCGCAGCTGATGATGCTTGCCAACGACATGGAAGTAGAACGCGACCACGCCCTCGACCGCGGCGCACCCCAGGAAATTGACCCTATGGTTGAGGGCCTGGACGATCACCTCCTTGAAGAAGCAAACCGCGAGGAGCGCGCCTCCGAGCAGCTGGCACGCGGCAAGTTCGAGGCGCTCGGCTCCGAGGCGTCCTTCCACGGTGTGCTGTTCGACGGTGCCGAGTTCGCCTCCGGCAACCTTGCCGTGGGTAGTGAGGAGGAGCAGGACTTCCTGGGTATTCCGGGCCTGCTGGATGCCGAACAGGTCGGTACGCTGTTGCGAGCGCATCAGCGTGAGCATGCGGCACGCCGCCCGGCGACTGCGGCGCCTTCGGTGGTGGATCACCGCCAGTTGAAGGATTTGCGCAATAAGCTGGCGAAGAATGTGGCGGCGTGGTCGATTCGTTCGGGTCAGCCGCACGGCGTGATTCACAATGAGCTGCGTAAGATTTGTGGCGGCCCGGCGGTCGCGCAGGCTTCTGCTGAGCAGATTCAGGCGCGTATCGATAAGCTATCGGACTGGTTTGTGGGTCGACGCTAGAAGGTGGATAGAACGTATAGAGAAGCCCCGCGAGTGAGTGCGCTCGCGGGGCTTCTGCGTATATGAAGGAAAACTATAGTTCTTTGAGTGATTTTTACCTGAAGGTTTTTTCAGGTGCTTAAAAGCACAAAAGAGGAAAAATCTGCCGGGTGAATGGTGGGAATGTGTGGTTCTTAAATTCTAGATGTGGCTTTTGAATCTTTATTTCGAGAAAAACATCGCCTGAAGGTTGTTTATGGGAGGAGCGTCAGAGGGATTTAGGGGAGAAATGTGTGTGAATAAAAGTTCAAGTACTGGTTGAATACTGCATGTCAAAGTGGGTTTATGGAAGATTGTGTGCGTTTTTCGCTTGAAATTTTAATACGGGGGGGGGGGGTATGCTTTCTCCAAGTGTTGGGTTTCCCTGTGCTTTTGAAGCTGACCTTTGTGTTTTTGATCTTCTGGCTGTGCAGGGGCTGACGCTTGTATAGAAACATCATGCATTCACTCTCTTCTGCACGCTATGTTCACTTTTTGTGTGTGCGTTCTGCCCTGCGTGGATTTATCGGCCGCGTTCTTGGTGGGAGTGAATGCCCAAGATATCACTCTCGAAGGACATACATGTCTACTAACATTTCTCGCCGCAAGGTTGTTGCTGGCGCAGCATGGGCTGCTCCGGTTGTTGCAGCATCTGCTGCGGTTCCCGCTTTCGCATCTTCTACTGAGTGCGCGTACGCATCTGCTCCCAAGTTCAATATCTCTGGCCAGCCTTCCGGTGCTAAGAACACCCAGAAGTTCACTGTTCCCGCTAAGGTTGACAAGATTCGCTTCGAGGTTGCCGGTGGTGCAGGTGGCGGTTCCTCGTCTATTGCTGGTGGTTCCGGCGCTCTCGTTGTGGGTGAAATCCCCGTCAAGGAAGGCCAGGTTATCGAGCTGGTTGCAGCTGCCGGTGGTGTAGCTTACCTGGAGCGCGTGGATGGTGCGGAGAACGCTCCTGATACTCCGGAAGAGAAGCGTTACAAGATTTGGGGCACCCGTCCGGCAACCGGCGGCCAGGGCTATGGTAATGGTGGTGACGTGAATGTTTACACCGTCCCCTCGGATGCACAGTCTCGCGTCGATGCTAAGTGGCCTGGTGGCTCCGACATGAAGCGTTACATTCACGGCGGTTCCGGTGGTGGCTCCTCCGCTCTGGTGATTGACGGTACCGTTGTGGCTCTTGCAGGTGGCGGTGGCGGTGCGGGTATCCGTACCCAGCCGGCTACTAACAATGTTCTGAATGAAACCCGTGAGAAGAAGGATTCTACGGGTAAGGTTATTGGTACTGAGCCCAACCCCTACTTCAACTCTAAGGCGAAGGACACCAGCACCACCGCTCTGAGCGACACCTCGAACACCACTGTTCTGCCTGCAGGTGCAAGCGCATCCGCAGCAACCGGTGACGATGCAGAGACCTCTGTCTCCTGGTATACCCACCTGAAGGATGCATCCGGTAAGCGTACCCCCACCTCCGCAATGGAAGTTGCTGGCGGTAAGGGTGGTGGCAACGGCACCGGTGGTACCGGTGGTGAGAAGCCTCGCCTCTACGCACTGGCTAACGTTTTCGGTGTGATGGGCTTCGTGTCCACCAACAACCAGGAAATCTTCAGCTCCTCTACCGCAGGTGATACCGGTGGTAACGGCTTCGACGGTAAGGGTGCAGACGGTGTCTCCGCATACTCCTACCAGCTGGATAACCACCCCGATCTGCCGAAGGAGTCTATCCCCGTTACTAACCAGAAGGCTATCGATGCAGGCGTGGTTAAGGGCGATGAGAAGGGCGGCCTTGAGGTTGATTCTGCAAAGAAGAGCTTCAATGGCTACCAGGGCGTTGTCTCCGCAGGTGGTGGCGCTGGCTACGGTGGCGGTGGCTCCGGTGCTGTTCGTGCACTCTCTTCGATTCTGACCGGCGAGAAGTGGAATGGTAACACCGCTGCTAAGGGTGGTGTCCGCCAGAATGTTGGTGCACTGCTCCAGGCTGGTGCAGGTGGCGCAGGTGGCTCCTACGTTGCTCCCTCTGTTGCTGGAGGCTCTATCTCCTCCGCTAACAACGCTGCGAAGGAATCCGGCGTTCGTAACCCCGGTTACGTGAAGGTCACCCTCTGCGAGCGCTCCTAATAGCGTGCTTATTCGAGTCGCCCTCTTGGGCTACTCGGTGGGTTAGATACTAGCCCTTCCGGTTCTCCCACTCCTGAAATCTCATCAGGGGCGGGAGAATCGGCCCCTAAGTTTTAGTCCCGCCAGAGGCGCATCTGTGCGTATCTGGCATGAGGACTGTGTACTTCTCTGGCGAGTGGTCTCTTGGTGTATTTTGGCCACTCACGGAGAACGCCATTGAGTGATGTCTCGTTGAGTCTCAACGATGAAACCAATGGCTTTGAGGAAAAGGTTGGTAGTAATGCGCCAACCTGAAGGCCCGCAGGCACTTTGATGCCTGCGGGCCTTCGCTACACCCAAAACATGTTCACCACAGCTTCACCACAGCCTTGGGTTGTCAGAACAGATAACCCCGGAAGGTATACACCTACGAAAAGGCGGGGAGCCCGGGATAGTACATCCCAGGCTCCCCGCCTCTGTATATTCAGCGCCCGGTATTCAGTGCCCGCCTAGATAGCGAGTCACCGGCAGAGCTGGTGGAGGTTAGAGAACCTCAACCACCTCAACGCCCTCATCTTCAAGCTCGGCAACCACGTCGTCGAGCTTGTCCTCGTGCACGGGCGCGGTCAGGTCAAGCAGCACGCGAGTCTCGTAGCCTGCATCGACCGCATCGCGAGCGGTTGCCGACACGCAATAATCGGTGGCGATACCGACAACATCGACGAACTCGATGCCGCGCTCATCCAGCCACTCCGACAGGGGAGTCTGCGGGCCGTCCTCGGACGCATCTACACCGGGCTCGTGCTCGCCGGTTGCGACCTCATCCTCGGGGGCGAGAAGACCCTCAAAACCCGAGTATGCTGCCTCGAAGCGGCCCTTACGGAAGAACGCCTCAATGTAGTCGGTGTCCAGGTTCTCGTGAATCTGCGCACCCTTGCTCTTAGCCACGCAATGCACCGGCCAGGAGTCAACGTAGTCGGGAGTATCGGAGAAGTGCGAACCCGGATCAATATGCCAGTCCTGGGTTGCGACAATCGCGTCGTAGCGGTGGTGGTTGTTCTCCACGTATTCGCTAATCAGCGCGGCAACCTCCGCACCGCGCTCGGTGGCGAGGGCGCCGCCGGCGCAGAAATCGTTCTGCACGTCAACAATAATCAGTGCCTTAGACATGTCTGTCCTTTACAAGTAGGAATGAGTTTTCACTCTGATTCGCCAGGTGAAGATTCGCCAGGTGAAAACAGTATCTTAGAAGGGTGGTTTAGATGAACTCGGTCGGAATGATCGGCTCACCCTCCGAGAGGCGGCGGGCAGCTTCGGGAAGCTCAGCCAGGGAGGCTGCGTGGCGGGCGGTTGCGCGGCGCACGCCTTCCTCACCGGTGAAGCCGGGGAGCAGCTCGCCGTTGCGGACGAAGTCCACCATGAGCGGGCGGGTGTCCTCGAGCAGGCTCGGGTCCTCGTGGGTGCCCAGAACCTCGGCGGTCGCAATGCCCATGCCGTTGAGGCGGCGGGCCGCACGCTTGGCGCCACCGATGGACGCCTTGCCAGCCGACGCCTTAGCGACCGGCTGCATTTCACCGGCAGAGTTCTCACGCTCAACAACCTTGTACACCATGGAGGAAGTCGGCGCACCGGAACCGGTGACCAGCTTGGTGCCCACGCCGTAGGAGTCTACGGGCGCTGCCGCCAGGGATGCGATGGCGTACTCGTCCAGGTCGCTGGTGACGGTGATCTTGGTGTGGGTGTTGCCAAGCGAGTCGAGCAGTTCACGCACACGTGCCGCGGTGGCAACCAGGTCGCCGGAGTCCAGGCGCACGCCGCCAAGCTCTTCGCCCGCGAGTTCCACGCCGAGGCGAACCGCGTCGTCCACGTTGTAGGTGTCGACGAGCAGGGTGGTGCGGGCGCCGAGGGAACGCAGCTGCGCCTCGAACGCTTCACGTTCGCTGTCGTGCAGCAGGGTGAAGGCGTGGGCGCTGGTGCCGATGGTGTGCAGGCCGTAGCGCAGACCAGCCTCCAGGTTGGAGGTGCCCGCGAAGCCCGCAATGACGGCGGCGCGTGCGGCAGAAACAGCGGCGCGTTCGTGGGCGCGGCGCGAACCCATTTCGAGGCAGGGACGGTTGCCTGCGGCGGCGCTCATGCGGGAGGCAGCGCTCGCCACGGCGGAGTCAAAGTTCAGGATGGACAGCAGGTAGGTTTCGAGGACGCATGCTTCGGCGAAGGTGCCTTCGACCTGCATGACGGGGGAGTGGGGGAAGAATGCTTCGCCTTCTGCGTAGCCGCGGATGTTGCCGCTGAAGGTGAAGGATTCGAGGTAGGAGAGGGTTTCTTTGTTGACGATGTTGCGGGAGGAGAGGAAGGAGAGTTCTTCGTCGTTGAAGCGGAAGTCTGCGAGGCCTTCGAGGAATCGGCCGGTGCCTGCGAGGATGCCGTAGCGGCGGCCTGCGGGCAGGCGGCGGGTGAAGACTTCGAAGGTGCACTTACGGTTGGCTGCGCCGGAGGCGAGTGCCGCCTGGAGCATGGTCAGTTCGTAGTGGTCGGTGAGAAGAGAGGTAGTAGCCATGTGTTTATTGTAGTGGGGGATCAGGGTATTTTTCCTCTTGAGTCGGCGTGTCAATCACTACATAAAGTATTCTTGACTCTAAGTGGTGTAGTATGACAAATTACCAGCACTCTGTGCGGGAGCAACGCAGGACGAACACCGCAGTAGTGCAGGGCGAACACCGCAGTAGCGCAGGACGAACACCAGAGCAATACAGAGGCAACACAGGGGCAACACATACCCGCCCGTATAATCAAAGGGAACCGGCCGCAAAGGAAACCAATGAACACTACCGCCGTGACCCTCTCCACCGGAACCCTCGAGGACACCGACCTCGACACCACCCTGGAGAACATCCTCGCCACAGACACCCCCTGGAAAGTCATCGTCTGGAACGACCCCGTCAACCTCATGACCTACGTGTCCTACGTCTTCCGTAGCCACTTTGGCTACTCCCGCGCCCGCGCAGAAGAGCTCATGTTGCAGGTGCACAACAACGGCAAGGCGATCGTCTTCACCGGCTCGCGCGAAGACGCCGAAAAACACACCCAGGCAATGCACGCCTGGGGTCTGCTGGCAACCTTCGAGAAAGTAGAAAACTAATGGCGCGACCCTTCCGCCGCACCCCCGGAGGCTACACCGCCTCCTTCGAACCCGCCGAACGCGACCTGATCCGCGAACTCGCTGAAGACGTGCGCGCGCTACTACGCCCGGCAGATACCACCGCCGACGGCGGCACCGTCGACCCGCTGGAGGCGCTGGTCGGCATCACCGAAAACCCCACCATCCCCGCCGACAGTGCCGTAGCACGCCTGCTCCCCGCCGCAAGCAGCGACGACGAGGCCGCCACCGAATACCGCCGCTACACCGAACGCGACCTGCGCGAAACCAAACGCGCGAACCTCGCCATGCTCGCCTTCGACATTGAATCCAGCGACCTGCGCCTGAACGAAGAACACGCCCGCGCCTGGGCTGCCGCGCTCGGTGATATTCGTCTGGTGCTCGCCGACCGCCTCTACATCGTGGACGAAGACACCGCAGAAGATATTGCGGCGTTCACCGACCCTTCCAAGATTGAGACTCAGGAAGAGTACATGGCTGTGGTGTACAACTTTGTCTCCTGGGTTCAGGACTCGCTCATGCTCGCCATGCTCGACGGGCTGGACGACGAAGAAACGACCGGCGGAGTATTTGGCGGGGCAAATGGCGGGGAAAAAGAGCAAGAATAGAACAAATTTTTCAAATTCACCTCAAACTATCGTCATATACAACCACATAATGGTGGTTCTCGACTCATATAACCGCTCAACGGACTAAAAGGGTAACCTTAGCGAGTTAGCATAGAACGTGGTACCCGACCGATAACGAAGTGTAGGTGACACATGAGTGACAGCATTGATGCAACCAATCCCTACCGTGCCCGCACCCCCTGGGGAAGCCCCGCGCCCGTAGGCCCCACCGCCGCGGCACCCATCGGCGTCTTCGACTCCGGCGTTGGCGGACTCACCGTGGCACGCGCCATCATGGACCAGCTGCCTCACGAACGCATCATTTACGTCGGCGACACCGCCCACGGCCCCTACGGCCCCCTCAAAATCGCAGAAGTACGCGCCAACGCGCTGCGCATCATGGATGAACTCGTCGACTCCGGCGTGAAAATGCTCGTCATCGCCTGCAACACCGCCTCCGCAGCGGTGCTCCGCGACGCCCGCGAACGCTACACCCGCCAGTACGGCATCCCCGTCATCGAGGTGATTCAGCCCGCCGCCCGCCGTGCGCTCGCCGCAACCCGTAACCGCAAGATCGGTGTGATTGCGACGGAGGCGACCGTCACCTCCCGCGCCTACGAGGACACTTTCGCGATCACCCCGAACCTTGAGGTGCACTCGGTAGCGTGCCCGCGCTTCGTGGAGTTCGTGGAGAAGGGCATTACCTCCGGCCCCGAGCTGCTGGAGACCGCCCGCGAGTACCTGCAGCCGCTCAAGGACGCCGGCGTGGACACCCTCGTGCTCGGCTGTACCCACTACCCGCTGCTGGCCGGCGTGATTTCCTACATTATGGGTGAGGACGTCACCCTGGTGTCCTCCGCGGATGAGACCGCGAAGGACGTGTACCGCGAACTGCTCAACCACGCCATTGAAAGCCCGGTCCCCACGGAAAACCCGCACCACGAATTCCTCGCCACCGGCGAATCTGAGACGTTCTCGCAGCTGGCGCGCCGCTTCCTTGGCCCCGAGGTCACCAACGTGCGCCACACCAGCTCCGTGGCGGAACGCTACCCGACCGGCTCGCTGGCGGCACTCACTCCCGAAATGCTTGCGGCACACCGCAGCATTACCCTCGACGAATCGGCAGATCCTGCAGAGGCAGCACACACTGTCGCGGGCACCGAATTTTCTGGCACCACCCCTAAGGACGACACCTCATGCGTCTAACCGTTATCGGTTGCACGGGCTCCTTTCCCGGCCCCGTCTCACCGGCTAGTTGCTACATGCTCACCGCCACGGACTTCGCGGGTCGAACCTGGCGCATCATCATGGACATGGGCAACGGCTCCCTCGGCATGCTCCAGCGCCATATCGACCTGAGCGATATCGACGCGATTCTGATTTCGCACCTGCACCCGGACCACTGCATCGACCTGTCCGGTCTGCACGTGGCGGTCAAGTGGGATCCGCGCGGCTGGCCCAAGGGCCGCATTCCGCTGTACGGTCCCGCCGCGATTAACGAGTACCTTTCGGCGACTCACGGCCTGGACCCTGATCCGGGCATGAGCACCGAGTTTGAGTACCACACCTGGACTGAGGGTGAGCCCGTGCAGATTGGCCCCTTCCGCGTGGAGCCGTTCCGCGTGGTTCACCCCTCGAAGGACCCGTACGCGTTGCGCATCACCTGCAACGACCGCGAGGGCCACACAGTGTTCTCGTACTCGGGCGATACCGACCTGTGCGAGGGTCTGATTAAGGCCGCGCGCGGTGCCGACCTGTTCCTGTGCGAGGCTGCCTACCAGGAGGGCCGCGATGACGCCCTGCGCGGTATTCACCTGACCGGTAAGCGTGCCGGTGAGGCAGCGCAGGAGGCGGGCGTGCGTAACCTGCTACTGACCCACCTGCCCGTGTGGAACGACCCGGACATCGCCCGCGCGGAGGCGCGCAGCGCCTTCTCCGGCCCGGTCGGCATTGCCGAAATGGCGGCAAGCTACCGCATCTACCCGCGCCCGACAGAGGCTCACCCGGTCACGTCCACCCTGAACGTGGTGGAGGTGCTCGATCCGCCGCTGAACACCGCGATTGCGCTGCCCAAGCCCGAGCTGGACTAGACCAAACCCGAGCTGGACTAGACCAAACCGAGCTAGGCTAAAACGAGCTGGACTAGTGCAAACTGCGCTCAGCTCCGCCTGCCTTTCGACATAGAGTCAACAGACAGACACAGATTCCGCAGACAGATTCAAGGAGAACCCATGACTGCAACCCGCGAAGACGGCCGCGCCCTCAACGAGCTGCGCCCCATCACCATTACCCGCGGCTGGTCCCGCAACGCTGAGGGCTCCGCCCTCATCGAGTTCGGCAACACCCGCGTGCTGTGCACCGCATCCTTCACCGAGGGTGTGCCGCGCTGGCTCAAGGGCGAAGGTAAGGGCTGGGTGACCGCCGAGTACGCGATGCTGCCGCGCGCCACCAACACCCGTTCTTCGCGCGAGTCGCTGAAGGGCCGCGTGGGCGGCCGCACCCACGAGATTTCTCGCCTGATTGGTCGCTCCCTGCGTGCGGTCATCAACATGGACGAGCTGGGCGAGAACACTATCGTGCTCGACTGTGACGTTCTGCAGGCTGACGGCGGTACCCGCACCGCTTCTATTACCGGCGCATACGTGGCGCTGGCTGACGCTATTTCTTGGGCGAAGGAGCAGAAGATTCTGCCCGCTAAGGCGAACCCGCTGATCGATTCGGTGTCCGCAATTTCGGTGGGCATTATTGACGGCACCCCCATGCTGGACCTGCCCTACACCGAGGACGTGCGCGCCGAGACCGACATGAACGTGGTCGTCACCGGCAGCGGCAAGTTCGTTGAGGTTCAGGGCACCGCCGAGGGCGCGCCTTTCGACCGCGACGAGCTCAACAGCCTGCTCGACCTGGCGCTGGAAGGCACCGCAGAGCTGGCTCAGATTCAGCGTGAAGCACTGGCACACTAACCCGTCCCAGTAACTAGTTCCGTCGACAAGGAGAAACTATGGCAGACGCAAAGATTGTTCTGGCAAGCCACAATAAGGGCAAGCTCAAGGAACTGCGCGAAATTCTGCGCGGACGCATTGACGGCCTGGACGTTGATACCCAGGTGGTTGACGCCTCCAGCGTGAACGCCCCCGACGTTCCCGAGACCGGCGTGACCTTCGCTGAGAACTCCCTGCTGAAGGCGCGCGCTGTTGCCGAGGCAACCGGCCTGGTCGCTATTGCTGACGATTCCGGCCTGTCGGTGGATGTGCTCAACGGCGCCCCCGGTATTTTCTCGGCGCGCTGGGCGGGTCGCCACGGTGATGACACCGCGAACCTGAACCTGTTGCTGGCTCAGCTGAGCGATATTCCTGCCGAGCACCGTGGTGCGAAGTTCTGCTGCGCGGCGTCGGTTGCCTCCCCGAGCGGTTTTGAGGCGGTCGAGTACGGCGAGCTGCCCGGTGAGCTGCTGACCGCACCGGCGGGGGAGGGTGGCTTCGGTTACGACCCGATTCTGCGCCCCGTGGAGCTGAACGGTGAGAACGCCCTGTACGAGGGGCAGTACGCTGGCAAGTCGTGCGCTGAGATTCCCGCCGAGATTAAGAACTCGATTAGCCACCGTGCGCGTGCTTTTGAGGCGCTGATTCCTCAGATTGCTGCTGCGCTGACCTCCTAAAATCGCTGTCTAAAACCGTCGCTGAGACGCCAGAGCATACTCGCTGCGCCTGTCTCACTGTGCCTCTCTGTTGGGTGAAAATGCGGGGTTAGGTGCGATTTTTTCACGCATCCCCCTAAAATCCCCCACAGGGATACCAATTAAAGGCACAATAGTGTGAGAAGCTTTACCTCAAGGTTAGTGACACCAAAGAAACTCGTCTGTTGAAGGTACCTTCGGCAGACGAGTTTTGCTATTGAAGAGCCTTTCAACGCTGCATCTGCCAGATGCTTGCTGTCACCGACCGCGGTAGAAAAACCTGCAGCGAAAGAGACACACCGATGCTCATCCTTCTTCTGCTGATGGCACTCGCCCTTGCCGCCGGATGCTGGGCGTACTCCTACGTGTGGCGCGGACTGAACCGCCGCGTCATTGCCGCCGTGAAGGTGGTCGACCCGATGATTACGCTCGGCCCGTACGTCATGGCGGCGTGGGCGGCGTTCATGGGCCTAATCGCCACGAATATCTGGGCGACCGGAACCCTGCACACTGTACTGACCATTATTCTCTGGGTGGTTGCCGCAGGTTGCCTCGGCTGGGCCGGATTCTGGCTGCTCATGCACTGCCTGGGCGGGCAGACCCCGGGCAAACGCCCGATATGGTGGCGTGAAGCAGTTGCCGCGAAGTTCGCCTGGCGTAACCTCTCGCGCATGCCCGCCTACCTGGGTGCTCGCACCAGCATCCTGCCGGTGGAGAACCCGCACCTGACCAAGCCGTATTCGGGGTCGTGGACTCGCCCGCTCGGTGCGACCATGCCCGGGTACAGCTCCAACGGTGAGTTTATTGAGGGCTTTGACGAGTTCGGTCGCAAGATGCCGCATATCTACCCTGTAGGCCCTGAACCGACTATTTTTGAAATGGCACGCTGGGGTAAGTCGGTCAGCTCCGATCAGCTGCTGACGACCTTCCTGCCGACTGCTCCGTTCGAGCGTCTGCGTCTGCCCGGCACCATGACGGGCCCCTTCACCTTTGCGGGGGAGGTGCCGCACGGTGCGGTGACGAAGTGGCCTCGCCGCAGCGGCGCAAACCGTGCCTTCGGCTCCTACGCTCGTCTGGGCGAAATCACCGAACGCAAGGTGGAGCTGCTGGTCGACCACCGCATCATTGCAGCGCTGCAGACCACCCGCGAAAGCTACGAACGCCGACACAGCTGGATGCTCGCCTTCACCGACATCGCAGACGGCGACTTCACGATGGACGCCGATGAGAACGGCAACCTGCGCATCACCTTCGGCATGATCACCGAGGGCTACGAGACTCCGTGGGTCTTCACCAGCACCCTGAAAGACAGCCCGCGCCTGCGCCGCAAGGTACGCCACGCCATGAGGGAACGCCGCGTGCTCAAGCAGAGCAGCGGCGAGCTGATGGACTGGTACTTCGTGCCGAAGCTCAGCGAATTCCCGCACGGCCCGGTCACGAATGAGCTTCCCGAAGAGTTCTACTTCAAGTCCAATATCATGGTCACGAACCGTCACGAGAGCTCCTCGCGCGCCTCGGGTGAGGCGCACTAGGGGAAGGAACGTGGGAGCAGAGCAGCGCATTAGCGGTGACTGTCATAATCACTCTTTTCCCCAAGCCACGCTAGAATAGAGTTCCGAACGTTGAACGCTCTGCGGGGCACGACACGCGTCGTGCCCCGCTGTCGTTCTGCCCCCGTAGCACTTGAGCCGGACTCGCACTCCGCCCGGTGGCACGCGTTCACCACCGCAGACATATTCACCCGAAAGGAATCCCGTGGCGTCTTCGAACTACACCGCCCGTCACCTCTCCGTGCTGGAAGGTCTAGAAGCTGTACGCAAACGCCCGGGCATGTACATCGGCTCCACCGACTCCCGCGGCCTGATGCACTGCCTCTGGGAGATTATCGACAACTCGGTGGATGAGGCGCTCGCCGGTTTCGGCCAGTCCATCCAGGTGATTCTCTACCGCGACGGTTCGGTGGAGGTGCGCGACGACGGCCGTGGTATCCCCACGGATATTGAGCCGCGCACCGGTCTGTCCGGTGTGGAGGTCGTGTTCACCAAGCTGCACGCCGGCGGTAAGTTTGGCGGCGGCTCCTATAACGCATCCGGTGGTTTGCACGGCGTGGGCGCTTCCGTGGTGAACGCGCTGTCTTCCCGCCTGGACGTGCAGGTGGACCGTGGCTCGAAGACCTACCAGATGTCCTTCCGCCACGGCATTCCCGGCTTCTTCGAGTCTGGCCGCACCCCCAAGCCCGAAGATCCGTTCACTCCCGCAACCGAGGGCACTGACGCCTTGCAAATTGTGGGTCGCGCTAAGCGCGGCGTGACCGGCACCCGTGTGCGCTATTGGGCTGACCCGCAGATTTTCACCCCCGACGCTAAGTTCAGCTACGAGGACTTGGCTGCTCGTGCGCGCCAGACCGCGTTCCTCATTCCGGGTCTGCGTATTTGCATCCGCGATGAGCGCCGCCTGCCCGGCACCCCCGGCGAGTTGGAGCCCCACGAGGAAGTCTTCCAGTACGACGGCGGCATTAGCGAGTTCGTCGAGTTTCTGGCGCACGATGAGCGTATTACCGACACCTGGCGTTTTAGCGGCAGCGGATCTTTCACCGAGACCGTGCCCGTGCTGGGTGAGGACGGCCGCTCGCAGCTGACCGACGTGGAGCGCGATTGCGAAGTGGACGTTGCGCTGCGCTGGGGCATTGGTTACGAGACGACGGTCCGCAGCTTCGTGAACATTATTGCCACCCCCAAGGGCGGTACTCACACGACCGGTTTTGAGCAGGGCCTGCTGCGCGTGATGCGCAAGCACCTTGCCGATAATGCCCGCAAGTACAAGGTGGGTAACGACAAGATTGAGAAGGACGACGTACTCGCCGGCCTAACCGCCGTGCTGACCGTGCGTCTTGCTGAGCCGCAGTTTGAGGGTCAGACCAAGGAGATTCTGGGCACCCCGGCGGTTCGCCAGATCGTGTCGAAGGTAGTGGGTGATGCGCTGAAGGCTCGCCTGGAGTCGACCGCCCGCGCCGAGAAGGCTCAGGCGACCGCCCTGTGCGAGAAGGTCGTCTCTGAAATGAAGACCCGCGTCTCGGCGCGCATCCATAAGGAAACTCAGCGCCGTAAGACCGCGCTGGAGTCTTCGTCCATGCCCACTAAGCTGGTGGATTGCCGTTCGACCAATGTTGAGCACTCCGAACTGTTCATTGTGGAGGGTGACTCGGCGCTGGGTACTGCGCGTCTGGCACGTTCTTCCTCGTACCAGGCTCTGCTGCCGATTCGCGGTAAGATCCTGAACACTCAGCGTGCTTCGGTGACCGATGTGCTCGCGAACGCCGAGTGTGCTGCGCTGATTCAGGTGATTGGTGCCGGTTCGGGTCGTACCTTCGATCTGGAGTCTGCCCGCTACGGCAAGGTCATTATGATGACCGATGCGGACGTGGACGGCGCCCACATTCGTACCCTGCTGCTGACCCTGTTCTACCGTTACATGCGTCCGCTGATTGAGGCGGGTCGCGTGTACGCTGCGGTTCCGCCTCTGCATCGTGTGGAGGTGGTGCGCCGCGGCAAGCCGAACGAGATGGTGTACACCTACTCGGAGAAGCAGCTGCACGAGCTTCTGGATTCTCTGCGGGAGCAGGGGGTGTCCTATAAGGAACCCATTCAGCGTTATAAGGGTCTGGGTGAGATGGACGCTGACCAGCTGGCTGAGACGACGATGGATCCGCGTCATCGCATGTTGCGCCGTATTCGCATTGAGGATGCGGAGGCTGCCGAGCGTGCGTTCTCTCTGTTGATGGGTTCTGAGGTGGCTCCGCGTAAGGAGTTCATCATTGCGGGTGCTCATCAGCTGGATACTGAGAGCATCGATATGTAGCGTGCGGTGCCTTGTGGGGTATTGCGGTGCCTTGCGGGGCAGTGGTGGCTGGCGTGTCACAATCCATGAATTTTGTGTGAGAATAGTCACGCAATTCTCGGAGATTCCGCGTAAATTCCGCATGAAACAGGCAAATTTAAGCTTTGAGCACTACTTGAAGCACCTGTCACAATCACGAAATCTGTCACCAAAATTTTGCAGAAAATATTAAAAACTGCAATATTTCACCAAGGTTCCGAAACTGCTTCTCAACCCCGCAAGGCACCATCGTGTCTCATTCCTCTCACCACCCTTGCATCGAGGGATAACGTCCAAGGTACCTTTAGCGAAACGTCAAACAATAAACGTCCATACTATGCACAGCCTACTCACAGCTTCTTAGGAAAACCCTGTACCTTAGAAGCATGAGAGACACTGTGTCAGTAACTCTCGTATGCCCTCCATCGATGGTGGACTACCCGAAATCTGGCACAAACGCACATTAAGTACACACATAGTAAGGACCTATCAATGGATCCCCTTGATTTTGGTAGGTGGCAGTTCGGTATTACCACCGTCTACCACTTCTTCATGGTTCCGCTGACTCTGGGTCTGGGCCTTGTGGTGACCTACCTGTACATTTGCTACGTTCGTACCAAGAAGGACGAATACAAGCGCATGACGAAGTTCTGGGGCAAGCTGTACCTCATTAACTTCGCTATGGGTGTGGCCACCGGTCTGGTTCAGGAATTCCAGTTCGGCATGGCGTGGAGTGAATACTCCCGCTTCGTCGGCGACGTCTTCGGCGCTCCGCTGGCAATGGAAGGCCTCTTCGCCTTCTTCGTTGAGTCGACCTTCCTTGGTCTGTGGATCTTCGGTTGGGACCGCCTCAAGCCCGCAGTCCACGCCTTCTGTCTGTTCATGGCAGTTCTCGGCTCCTGGATTTCTGCATTCTTCATTCTGGTTGCAAACTCCTGGATGCAGCACCCCGTCGGTGCAGAAATGATTGACGGTCGTCCCCGCATGACCGACATTGGCGCAGTGCTGATGAACCCCCTCGCATGGGTGACCTTCTCTCACGTCATCACCGCATCCATCCAGGTTGCCGGTGGCTTCCTGGTCGGTATTGCCTGGTACAAGCTGTGGCGTCGCCGCAAGGACGGCATCGACAAGGTCGTTGACGGCAAGGTCGTCGTTGGTGAGTCCGACAAGGGCGCACGAGACAAGAAGGACTTCCAGGTTTGGATCAAGTCCCTGCGCCTGGGCGCAGTCGTTGGTCTCCTCGCGTTCGCAGGTGTTGGTGCATCCGGCCACCTGCAGGCACAGATGATGATCCACGAGCAGCCCATGAAGATGGCTGCCGCAGAAGCTGCGTGCCACGACGGTACCGCCTTCTCTGTTCTGACCATCGGCGAGCTCGGCGCTCAGAGCTGCGACAAGATCACCCCCATCATCGAGGTCCCCGGCGTGCTGTCCTTCCTGGCACACGACAACTTCGATACCCCGGTGAAGGGTATTCAGACCCTGCTGCCCGAGTACGAAGCTAAGTTCGGCACCAACCTGCCCAACAACCCGCTCTACGGCGAGCGTGCAGGTCAGAAGATTGACTACCTGCCCTCCCTCGAGGTCTCCTACTGGGGCTTCCGCGGCATGATTGGTCTGGGTGCAGTCGTACTGCCCCTCTACCTCTACGCACTGTGGGTAACCCGTAAGAAGGGCGTTGGCACCGTTCCCGAGTCCAAGCTGCTCAAGAACGTTGCTGTCTGGTCCATCATGGCTCCCTTCTTCGCAATCGCACTGGGCTGGATCTTCACCGAAATGGGCCGCCAGCCCTTCGTTGTGGCTCCGAACCTTCAGGGTGATCCCTCGATCCACCTGTTCACCGCAGCAGCTATCTCCCCGGGTGTTTCCGGTGAAGAAATCCTCTTCTCCCTGCTCACCCTGGGCCTGCTCTACGGCGTGCTGATGGTGGTTGAGGTTTACCTGCTCATCAAGTACGTCAAGGCCGGTGTTGTGGCAGCAATGCCCGAGCTGGTTCAGTCGCCCCACGAGGACGAGTCCAACGACAAGTCCAAGCGCGATGTGCTGGAGTTCGCCTACTAGGCGGGTAAGGATTGATTCACCATGAACTTTGATTTCAATATCTTTGCCGGTCAGCCTGGCCTGCCCACCCTCTGGTTTGTCGCCATTGGCGTCTTCCTCATCATGTACATGATTCTCGACGGTTTCGATCTGGGTGTCGGTATGCTGATGGGTTCCAAGTTCACCAAGAACGAGAAGGAACGCCGTCTGCTGCTGAACATCATCGGCCCCGTCTGGGACGGTAACGAGGTGTGGCTTGTGACCGGTGGTGCAGCTCTGTTCGCTGCATTCCCCATCTGGTACGCAGCCCTCTTCTCGGCTCTGTACATCCCCCTGACCCTCGCGCTGGTCTTCCTGATTCTGCGCGTGGTCGCCATTGAATACCGCGGTAAGAAGAACGACGAGAAGTGGATCCGTAACTGGAACATCGCTCTGTCTGTTTCTTCCTTCTTTATCCCACTGCTCGTTGGTGCTCTGCTGGGTCTGACCTCCATGGGTCTGCCCATCAACGAGAACGGCGACCGCGTCGGCGGCGCCTTCGCATGGGTCTCCCTGCCGGTTCTGCTCGGCGGTCTGGGCTTCGTTGGCTTCGCCCTGGTTCAGGGTCTTGCCTTCATCGCCCTGAAGACCGACGGTGATATCCGCGACCGTGCCCGCAACACCCTGGTACGCTGGGCTCCCGTCCTGCTGCTGCCGATCGTTGCATGGGTTCTGACTCTGGACTTCACCACCGGTAACGGCATCTCCTGGCTGTGCACCATCCTGGCTGTGGTTGCTGTTCTGATTGCTTGGATCTCCGCAAAGGGTGGCCGTGAGGGTCGCGCTTTCGCAGGCCTGTCCGTGTTCCTCGCATTCGGCGCGCTGGCAATCTTCACCGCAATGTACCCGAACGTTCTGCCCTCCACCCTGGACCCGGCATACTCGCTCACCATTGCGAACGCATCCAGCTCCGAGTATACCCTGGGCGTTATGACCTTCGTGACCTGCCTTGGTCTGCCGGTCGTCTTCGTCTACCAGGCTTGGACCTACTGGGTCTTCCGTAAGCGTCTGCACGTGGATCACATCCCCGAGGCTCACGACGCTACCGAACTGGCTGAACTGCCGACCAAGTAGCATGTAGCTGATTGAAGGATCCCCCGAATTTCTCTTCTGAGATGTTCGGGGGATTTTTCTATGCCCCCAGAGGAGTATGCACACAGAGGACTATTCCTGCAGGGGACTATTCCCGCAGAGGATGCAGCTCGCGGCAGGCGGGTGGGCGCGCAAAAATTTTTGGTGCACACCCCCCCCGAAATTCGGGCGCGACAGGGAGTAAAAGGTGTAATGTGGTGTACAACTCACTCTTATGAAAGGCGTTCAACGATGAAGTCCCCCAACCGCCGCACCGCCGACCCTCGCACCGGAACTAGCCCTCGCGCCAGCATGAGCCGCCACCTGCTCACCACGGGTGCCCTGTTCTGTATCGGCATCATGCCCCTGAGCGCATGCTCGCTCTTCAACCCGCCGCTGGAACGCGACGAAAGCGTCCACGCCATCTTTGATGCGGAACAGGACATCGTGAAGATGCCCCTGGACGATTACCTCTACTACGAGGGGGGCACTCATTACGAATACACGGCCTTTCAGATTGCCATGAAGCAGTGCTTCGCCGAACACGGGCAGAACTACACCATCCCGGCTCCCGACTCTGAGAGTGCGCCGCGTGGCGATTTTGGCCGAAAGTACGGTCCCTGGAACGTCGAATACGCCAAGAAGTACGGATTCCAGAAGCGAGACCCCAACGCCGCCCCCATCTCCTTTAGCTCACCGGAGAGCTTGAGCCCCGAGGAGCAGCTTCGCACCGAATGTCATGACAAGGCCCGCGAGACCCTGGAGGCCGCGGTTCCCGAAGGTAAGAGGCCCGAGAATGACGTGCAGTCCACATACAGTCGTATCTCCACCGACGCAACCAACGCCGTTTACGGTAGCAAACTGCACCGCGAGCTCGAAGAGAAGTGGAAGCAATGCGTCTCAAACCGGGGGCTCACCCCCAATAAGGCAGGCTATGTCGCCGAGGAAAGCCCGCTGAATGAGCAGCAGAGCAAGAACGGTGGTTACAACGAGCCCGCCTCCGAAGAAGAGATTCGTATCGCCACCATCATGGCAGAATGTAACCAGCAGGTCGGCATGAGTCAGCAGCTCTACGACCTGGAGGCACAGTATCAGATGCCGCTCATCCGCAAGTACCAGTCGCAGCTTGAGCAGGAACGCAAGGCAGAACGTGAGCGTGACGAGAAGTTCAAACAGTACGTTCTGGAGCACCAGTAACTCGAGACAGCATACTACGGCGTAAAGAACAGAAAGACACCGCCATGACCACTCACACGAAAAACCAAAACAGCGGGCACCGCTTCAGCGAACGCATCGCCCGACCCCGCGTGCTCCTGCTGCTGGCTATTCTCGCCATCGGCTCGCTCATGCTGTCCTTCTACCTGGGCACCCGCTACGCCGCCACGGGCCCCGACCCGACCGTGCAGGCGAAAACCGTGATTCCGGTCTGGGCGAAGGTTGAAGAACGAACCGTCAGCGAGGGCCTCGCCATTGCCGGAACCACCAAGGCTGGGGAGACCGCCCCGATTAGCGCGCGCACCAACGGTGAGCCGGTGCTCGTCTACCAGAACCAGAAGCCCGGTAACGTGCTCAAGGCCGGTGACTTCATCGGCATCATTGGTGCCGACCCCGTCTTCGTGCTGGAGGGGCCGCTGCCGCTGTACCGCGACCTCAACCTGGGCGATAACGGCGACGACGTGCTCGCCTTCCAGAAGGCACTGAACTCCGCCGGGTACGCCACCGCTCAGAGCGGCACCGTCACCGAAGACACCCTCGACGCCGTCACGCGCCTGCACCGCGCGCACCTGACCGGCGTGCCCAGCGAAGGGGTCACCAGCATTGCCCGCAACAACTACGCGATTCTGCCCGGCGGAAGCCACACCGTCACCGCCGTTGCGGCAGTCGGCCAGCTCATTAACGACGGCAACCCCATCGCGAGTGTAGAAACTAGCGAACCCTACGTGGAATCCAGCGTTGAGCTCTCCGTTGCCAATAAGCTCAAGGCCGGCGACCGCGTTAGCCTGCGCACCTCCACCGGCAGCGTGGAGGGCACCATCACCAGCATTGGTGAGCTGCAGAACGACCCCTCCAAGGGTGCGGCAAAGAGCGTGCGATTCAGCGCCGACGACCCGAGCAAACTCACTCCGGGGCAGAGCGCCTCCATCACCAGCAAGGGCAACACCTCAACCACCCTCGCGGTGCCGACTACCGCGGTACGTCAGGATTCCCAGGGCACCTACGTGCTGGTTGAAAAGGGCGGAAGCTCCACCTCGACCAGCAAGGATGCGCCCGCCACCGAACGAGTCAACGTTGAGGTCCTCCGCACCGCCGGCGGATACGCCGCCATCAACGCGAACCTCAGCACGGGACAGAAGGTGCTTGTCTCATGAGCCGCCGTAAGAGAACCCCAGACGCAAGCCCGGGACGTGCGCCTACAGTTGCGCCCAATGTAGCGTCCGCCGCTACACCTGCCGCCGGGCTCGGTACCGCGCCCGCCATCGAAATGCGCGGCATTACCCGCATCTTTGAGGGGAGCGACCGAGCAGTCCTCGACCACCTCGACCTGGTGGTCGAACGCGGCGAATTCCTCGCCATTATTGGTCCGTCGGGCTCCGGTAAATCCACCCTGCTCAACGCCATTGGTCTGCTCGACACTCCCACCAGCGGAACCTACAGCCTCTTCGGCAAAAACACGGAAGGACTCAGCGACAGAGAACGCGACGAAATGCGCCGAGATCACCTCGGCTTCATCTTCCAATCCTCAAACATGCTGCTGGACGAAACCAGCACGACCAACGCCTCCATGGGTCTGCGCGTGCAGGGCGTACCCTACAGCGAGCGCCTGCAACGCACCGAAGAAACCCTAGAATTTCTGGGGTTGAGCGACCGCGCCAGCATCCGCACCCGCTACCTCTCCGGCGGCGAGAAGCAGCGCTGCGCCATTGCTCGTGCCCTCGCCACGCGCCCGCCGCTGATTCTTGCCGACGAGCCCACCGGCAACCTGGACAGCCACAATAGCGCCAAGGTCATTGAGATTTTGCAGCGCATTAACGCGACCGGCTGTACCGTGCTGGTTATTACCCACGACCCGGAGGTTGCCGCCGCCGCCCGCCGTGTGATTCGCATTGAGGATGGGCAGCTGCACGAGCAGAGCCGCGCCGACTTGGCTACGGTGCCGGTTGCCGAGGCTGTGCCGGTTGCAACGGACACCCCGGCAGAAGCCACGGTTGGTGCCCCGGTAGATGCTACCACCAGCCTCGCACCGGGGGAGAAGCCCGCTACGCATCGCCGCGGAAGCTTCCTCACCGACGACAGCATCGAGGCAATCTCGGCGCTCACCTCACGACCGCTACGCACCCTGCTGCTGGGCCTGTCCTTCGCACTGGGCGTGGGCGGACTCATCAGCGCCTCCGGCATGAGCGAATCCGCCAGCTACCAGGTGAACCAGCGCCTGCTCGGATCCGAACAATCCACGCTCTACATCAGCGACAGGGACAATGACCAGAACATGCTCGGAACCTACCGGCAGGGCGAATCCGCGCAGAATGTTGCCGACCGCATTAGCGCACTGGACTACGTGAAGAACACCGGATTCGTCAGCAGCGTGGCACCCGCCGACGTGCGAATCACCCGATTCAGCCCCTACGAGGACGAACCCAAAACGGCGATTGGCCTCAGCTCCACCTCAAAGACCCGGCTCGAGCAAATCGGTGCCCGCATGAACCCCGAAACCCTGCGTGCGCTCGAACAGATGAACTCGACCCTCACCCAGCAGAACGTTGCCGACCGTGAACGCTCCGAGCAGCTCTCCGGCGCTATTGTGTCGGTCTCCGCTGCCCGCGCCCTCGGCATTATTCCCGAAGATAAGGCTGCAGATAACGCCACAACCGAGCCCAGGCCCGGCGAGCTACCCGCCGTCGACTACGGCATTAAGCTCGGTGGGTTGCCGCAGGTGGCACCCGGTGTGAGCATCTGGGTGGAAGGTCAGCTGATGCCGGTCATCGGCCTCTTCGACCCCGGCAATAGCGGCTACGAATTTAGGAACACGGTCATTGTCTCGCCGGGCACACTTCAGCGCACCGGACGCGGCCAGGTCACATACATTGCCGAAACCGAACGGGGCTACGGCAAAGCGGTCGCCAAGGCAATTCCGCTGACCCTCAAGCCCGCTGAACCCAGCCAGATCAACGTGGAAACCCCCTCCGACCTGCAGAGCCTACGCGCGTCTATCGCCTCGGATCTGGGCCTGTACGTGGGTGTGCTCTCCGGTATTCTGCTGGTGCTCGCCTCCCTCTCGGCGGCAACCGCAATGTATCTGTCCGTGCAATCGCGCACCGCAGAGATTGCGCTGCGCCGCGCCATCGGATCGAGTAAATGGCTGATTGCCCGCATCTTCCTCATGGAGGGCGTCATGCTCGGCGTGCTCGGCGGCTCCATCGGCGCCTGCTCCGGCATGATTGCGACGATTATTCTTTCGCTCGTGCAGGGCTGGCAGGCGGTTCTCTCACCCGGATTCGTGGTGCTCGGCGTGGGCGTTGGCGCCCTTACCGGTCTGGTGTCTTCGGCGTACCCGGCGTGGGTGGCATCCCGCAAGAGCCCCGCCGACGCTATGCGCGGCTAGAGTGAGCGCCGGGTGAGGACCAACTAATTACCTGAAACCTGACTGGTCAAATAGGTATTAGATAGCCCAACCCTTAAACTGATGGGAGGTAAAAACAGCAGAAGACTAAGGACAACACGTGAGTCGAACGCACACACCGCGTCACGCTGACAAACATCAGAACACTGAGGCACCAGAGGTGACCGAAGGAAAGCGCAATGACCGCACTGACCGCCGCCCACCTCTGGGCCCTGACGCCCGTAAAACCCTCAGCACGTTCGGTGTCATCACCGCCGTGCACACCATCGCGACGGTGCTTTTCAGCGCGGCGCTCGCGGTCATCATTGCCCGCGCAGCCCACGCGGGGTTTGCCGCGGTCGCCGCCGAACACGCGCGTCTCAAAGAGACCAGCGCCCCGGACGTGTACCGCGCCTACATTGAGTTCTCGGGCTCCGCGCAGGCGCAGCTGGAGGCGCACGGTGGCTGGCTGCTCGGCCTCGGTGGGCTCTTCGGTGACGCAGACACCATTACCCCCGGCCTGATTGCGGTCGCCGTGGCTGCCCTGCTTGTCCGCTCGGGTACCGACTACCTGCTGGCTGTGAGCGCGCAGCGTGCCGCCTCCGGGGCGAAGTCTCAGATTCGTTCCTCGCTGCTCAAGCGCGTGCTCGCCACCGGTGGCGCAGACACCCCCGAAGGTACCGGCGCGACCGCTGTGTTGCTTTCCCGCGGCCTGAACGCCCTGGACGACTACTACACCAAGACCCTGACCGCGTTCGTTTCCACTGCGGTTGTGCCGTTCATCCTCTGGGTCGTTGTGGCGTCCCTGGACTGGATGAGCGCCATGGTGCTGGCGTGCACCCTGCCGCTTATTCCGGTGTTCATGATTCTGATTGGTAAGAACACCCGCGACGAGACCGCAGAAGCTCAGGCTGAACTGCACCGCCTCTCCGACCATATTCTGGAGCTGGTACGCGGCCTGCCCGTCATTATCGGTCTGGGCCGTGAACGCGCGCAGACCCGCGCCATGAACGCCCTCGGTCAGCGCTACCGTGAACGCACCATGCAGACCCTGCGTAGCGCATTCATGTCTTCGCTCGCGCTGGAGCTCATCACCACCATTTCGGTGGCGCTGATTGCTGTGCTGATTGGTGTGCGCCTGGTCAACGGCACCCTGGGCCTGGACACCGCAATTCTCGTGCTGTTGCTGGCTCCCGAATGCTACCAGCCGCTGCGTGATGTGGGTGCCGCCTACCACCAGTCGGAGGACGGCGTTGCCGCCCTGCGTAGCGCTCAGAAGATTATTGATGCGCCCCTGCCCGCCGCCGCTGCGGACTCGGCAGCGCAGGATTCGGCAGCGCAGAAGGCTCAGCCTTCCACCATCGCGGTTGAGGACCTGTCGGTGAGCTACCCGGCGCGTCCTGCGGTGCTGACTAACCTGTCCCTGAACTTGGACCGTCGCGTTGCCACCGCCCAGGGTGAAACCGCCCAGGGTGAGCGCGGTGCGGTTATCGGCGTGATGGGTGAATCCGGTTGCGGTAAGTCCACCCTGCTGAACGTGTTCTCCGGTGCCGTGCGTGAAGGTCTGGTGCCCACCGGCTCGGAGGAGCCCGTGCACCTGACCGGTAGCGTGACCGGTCTGGGAACTACCCTGGTTATTCCGCAGTCACCGGTCTTCACCGCGCCGACCGTGCAGACCGAAATGGCGCTCTACGCACTCAGCGCCACCGAGGCGGAGCGTGAGCGTGCAGCCGCTCTGCTCGGCGAAGCGATGGACTCCAAGAAGCTGTCCGTCACCGATGCCGAGTCCGCGCTGCTGGTTGGCCCGCTGGCTCAGCTGGGCATGCAGAAGCTGACCGCCCTTGAACCCGGTGCCCTCAGTGCAGGTCAGGCGCGCCGCCTCGCCGTGGCACGCACCCTGGCTCGTGCCGAGGCTATCTACCGTGCCAGCGGTGAGCAGACCGTGCTGACCGTCCTGGTGGATGAGCCGACCGCGCACCTGGACGCCTACTCGGCATACCTGGTGACCCGCGCCCTGCACCGCCTGGCGGAACTGGGCGCAACCGTGCTGATCGTGACCCACGAGCAGGAGCTCGCCGCCGGATGCGACACCCTTGTTCGTGCCGTGCAGACCGCCCAGGGCTACACCTGGACCGCCGAGGCGAACACCGCCCGCGTTGAGGTTCCCGAGCAAGCCCCCGCGCACCTGCTCAAGGACAGGGAAGAGTACGAGGCTGAAAGCACCGCCCCGGCGGGCACCTCCGCAGCTACCGAGGCCGAGGAAGCCGAGCCTGCCGGCCTGTTCGCAAGCCTGCGCACCCTGAAGGAACTGACCGGTATCGGTGTTCGCGCCGCAACCGGCCCGGTGATTATGGCTGCGATTACTTCCCTGATGGCTGCGGCACTGACCGCGCTGTCCGGCTGGCTGATTGTTCGCGCCGCCGAGGGCCCGGCAATGATGTACCTGATGGTCGCCATTGTGGGCGTGCGTTTCTTCGGCCTGGGGCGTGCCTGCGCCCGCTACGCTGAGCGTCTGATGACCCACTCGAAGGTTCTTGCCGCCGCAAATATTCTGCGTCTGCGCGCCTGGGTTGGCGCATGGCAGAGCGTGAGCAGCGTGCGTGCCCTGCTGCGTGGTGACGCGCTGCTCGAACGCCTCGTGGGCGGTATTGATGAGCTGCGTGACGGCGTGCCGCGCGTTATTATTCCGCCGGCTGCGCACCTGCTGGTCATGACCGCGGCGCTGATTACAACCGCGTGCATCCTGCCGCAGGCTCTGATTCCGGTTCTGCTTGCCGTGCTGGTTAGCACTTTTGTGGCTCCGTGGATTGTACTTCGCGCCGATGCCCGTGCGGAGGCGCTGGCTCGCCGCTCCACCGCGCAGATGCTGCGCCTGGGTACCGGCATGCTCTCGGCGGCTGAGGATCTGCGCGCTAACGGCGTGGCAACCACCGCTGAGAAGGCTAACGGCGCTCTGGACGCCGAGAACCTGTCCGCCCTGCAGAAGGGCTCGACCGCTCAGGGCGTGGGTCGTACCCTCGTGACTCTGAGCTGGTTCGGTGCGGCTCTGGCGAGCGCAGTCATTGCGTACCCGCTGGCTGTTGACGGCACCGTGCGTGCCCCCGAAGCGGCGATTGTGGTGCTGCTGTGCACCGGCATGCTGGAAAGCTCCCTGGGCCATGTTGAGGCGGTCCGCTCCTGGCCCGCGTTCAGCCGCCTGCTCGCTACGATTGCCCCGAGTGTGCGTGACGTATCCCTGGAGGGCGTTGTTGCGACCTCGACCCTGAAGCGTTCCGTGCCGACCGAGGCTGAGGTGGACACCCACGTTCTGCCGCGTCGTGTTGAGCGTCTGCGTGCCCGCGCGGAGGCTGAGATGGAGGAGCTGCTGGAGGCTGACCGTCAGCGTGCTCAGCGTTTTGCTCGCCCCGAATCTGCGGCTGGTTCTAAGAGCGATACCCCGCGCCCGCCGAAGCCCGGCGAACCCACCCTGGTCAGCTGCGGCACCCCGCAGGAACTCGGCGTGAAGGTCACCGACCCCGCCCCGGCACTGAGCCTGCAGGACGCAGCCGCCCGCTGGCCCGGCATGGATCACCCGGTCTTCACCGACCTGAACATGAACGCCCGCGCCGGCTCCTGGACTGCGGTGACCGGCCCCTCCGGTTCCGGTAAGTCTACCGTGCTTGCAACCGTTCTGGGCTTCTTGCCGCTGGAGTCCGGCCGCGTGCTGGCTTCCGGCGAGGTCCTGGAGGGTGAGCAGCTGCGCGGCTACGCGGCGTGGTGCCCGCAGGCGGCTCACATTTTCGAGTCGACCCTTGAGGGCAACCTGATGCTGGCTCGTGACCGTTCGGATCGCCCGAGCGAGGAAGAGCTGATTGAGGTTCTGCGCCGTGTGGGTCTGGGCGAGTGGTTTGACGCTCTGCCTCAGGGCCTGCGCACCCCGGTGGGTGCTGGCGGTTCCTTCCTTTCCGGCGGTCAGCGCCAGCGTCTGGCGGTGGCTCGTGCCCTGCTGGTGAACTCGCCGGTGCTGCTGCTGGATGAGCCGACCGCGCACCTGGATGCCGAGTCTGCCCGTGCGCTGATGGCTGACTTGGATGCGGCGACCCGCTCCAGCTCTGTGGCTACGGTTTTGGTGTCGCACCGTCCTGAGGATATTGCCCGTTGCGATGAGGTGGTTCGTCTCTAGCAGCTGCTCTCTAGCAGGCGGCGGGGCGCGCCGATGATGCGCCCCGAAAGAACGCTCCTAGAAAAACGCCCCTAGAAAAAATAGTGTGCATGGGAATGCCCCGGTACTTCGTGAAAGTACCGGGGCATTTCTTTGTGCAAAATTTTCTGGGCACATTGCTCTGCGCGTTATATCTGCGCGGATTCCCCCAGGCTTTGCAAACAACCTGAGGTCGAAAGGCCGTGAACGGCGCGCCTAGAAGAGCTTTTCACCCTCCGGGCTAACCGCCATCGCAGCAGAAACAGCCGCATAGTTCGGGCCCACAATGCCGATGCTCTGAGTGAGCATCACACCGGAACCGTCACGAGCACCGTACTCGGTCGGCAGGGAACGAGCCACACCACCGGTGGACGCCGCCTTCGCCGGGCCCACGCCCACCCACGCCAGAGCCAG